>Ga0315289_10000104_pt1 | contig 129026 bp, 145 predicted proteins | sample YL17G11_40_MG_FD_203452 | JGI IMG/M metagenome (GOLD analysis project Ga0315289, IMG submission 203452) | Sediment microbial communities from Yellowstone Lake, YNP, Wyoming, USA - YL17G11_40 | ecosystem: Environmental > Aquatic > Freshwater > Lake > Sediment | place: USA: Wyoming | collected... | reverse complement strand
GCGTGTGGCATGTGCCGAATACTATGTGCTCTATGTAGAGCGGTGCGTTCTCGCTGTCTATGTAAATATCAGTTATATTCTCTGCATCCAATGCGAGATTCTCCAGCGGCGATCCCAGCCCTATGGTCCAATCGACAGTCTCCTTCGCCATGGCCAATGCCTGCTCAGGAGTGATCTGTATCCCTTTGTTCAGGGCCGCATCCATGTACACCCTCCTGTATTCCATCATCTTCGTGGGGTACAGGGATGAATAATCAACAGTAACATCAACCATTGGCTCCATATGAGAAGCGATTGTCTGGCGCAGGAACTTCTTGAGCTCTGGATTCAAGTCAGCCAGTGCTGGATTCTTCATTATGTAGAAATTAGTCTCCTTCCCCACGAGCTCGTATATCTCCACCTGGTTGCCGTATGGCAATGTGTACTTGGCTCCGGGCTTGCCTAAGGGCTTAGCCTCCAGAGGCAGCCCCACATTCAGCGTGGGCACGAACGCGGCTGTCTTCATGCCAGCGAAAGACACGAACACATCGCGCACATCGCCAGTCTGAGTTGTCATTATGTAAATCTTCGATGCTACAATCGCGTCCCTGGTCTTGCGAAGTATCGAGAAGAATTTCCTGTATCCTTCCAGGAACATGCCCCTCATGGGCTCCGGCTCCTTGTAATCGTCAATCCTTCTGACCACGAGAATAGGGTTCTTGTAGATGTCATCGAGGAGGCTGTTCAGCATCGCCTTTCTGGCAGAATAATAATCATCTTGCTTCATCCCCAATGAATTGGGGTCCATGGCGGACACATCCAGCTGCTTCGCTAGGGATATGTATTCCTTGATTGCCTGCACGCTCTCTGGTTCGAACTCCACAAGTACCTCTTCCTCATATCTCATTCGGTCGAAGTCCTCTGTGATCATCACCAAGTGCTTGAAATGGGAGTTGATGCAGTCCGCACTGGTGTACTCGTAAGGACACATGGCGCAGTCCATGATTGCCGTCCTGCCCTCCACCTTCAGGATGCACATGCTGATATATTAGGAGTAAGGTTTAAAATCGTTATAAAATGAGTTGTGGTTGGGCTGCCTGGCAGATTGTTGCTCATTCAATCTTTGCAATATACCCACTTACGTTCCCTGTGGGTGGGCAGGACCCAGGCCCGGGGAATGCCTCGAGATATCTATTGTTATCCTCTTTGTATCCAATCTTCTTGAGATATTTCCTCCTTTGCGTAAGGCCCTTCCTTTCAAGGAATTCATTGAACATTCTCGGGGTCGAATTCATGACCTTGGTGTTGAAGACAACTTCTACAGCACCTATGTCCCTTGCGGCAGAGAGTATGGAATTGTATGTCTCCTCCATCCAGTTCTCCTTTATTGACTGGAGTCCCTCTCCACCTTCCACAGAGTCAACAAGCAATACCTTCTTTCCTGTCTTGTCCACGCATCCGACAAGTACGGCTACACCAAGGCTCTGGATCTCCTTTCCTTCCGGATTGGCTGCCTTGAGCCACATAAGCCCTATTGCAGGATCCAAGAGATACTGCAGCGATGCCCTCCTGTATGCGCCAGTAGGATAGAATGCGCAGCACAATAGGTCCCTGTTGTCAGCTATGTCTGTCATATTTACGTGCTGCATCCTGATAGTTATTGAATCGAACTTTGTCTTCCTCTCGATCCCCTCTACCATATCAACAAGGTCGCTCAAAGCCTCTGCGTCCTCAGGGCATTTGTCCTGGGTCTTGCCTTTCTCAGAAAGGTCCTTGAGATACGCCTTCAGCTTCTGCGCGGATTCCTCGCGCACATTGGGATCCGATTTCTCATCCTTTAATGCAAGAAACTCATTCTTCATCCCATTGAACACCTTGCCCGGGTTGCTTCTTTCGATGAATGACCTAGCTGCCCTGAGCTTTTCAATCGGATAATACCTCAAGGCATTCCTGAGATTGCCGAAATGGCCCTGCCTCCTTGAGTTGGAAAGGATGCCTGCGGCCAGGAGCCTCGTGAGCTCTGCCGCATCCACTTCTTTTTCCGTTTCCTTGTCCCCCCCAACGGCCATGGTATTGGAAATTTTAATCTCAGCATATTCTTTCCCTTTGGGGAATATCTTTGTTATCTGTCCTATCTTAGAAGCAGTATACATAATCCATTTCTTATCATCAGCGCTCAACTCTGTGTTATCCTTTTTGCAATCCTCGTTGATCTGCAGAAGAAGTTGGATCTCGCCAAGCCCGAGTTTCCCGAAACCTATCGTTGCTTCTATTGCATTTGCGTTGTAAATCTTCATAAGCTTCTCTGCAGCCTTGATTCTGCATTCCTCGATCCATCCCTCTGACATACTTGGCTTGCTTACCTTCACCCCGAATCTCTTCATTTCTCTGTAAATCTTCGCTCTTTCGAATTTCTGGGAGAAGGTGCCTTCCTCGTCCACAATAATATCAAGGTCCTTTATCACTGCGTCCATGCGCTCTATCTCCGGACCGCGCCTGCCGATGATTGCCACATCGGAATATTTCACGCCATCGCTTAGCAAGAGCTTTGTGCATGTGAGAGCACTCTTTCTTCCATGGCATCTGAAATCAGAGGCATAATCCAATATACGGGCTAGGACCTCGCTTGCCATTTCGCCTTCGCCGTATTTGTCGATTACTCTCTTGGTTATTTCCTTGTCCTTGAAGTGCTTGACGGCAGCATGCAAATCACTGTTTTCCGCAATGTTGACAAATGTCTCGAGAATCTTCTTCATTAATTCTGGAGAGTGCGCATATTCCTTAACGCATCCTGCAATCTGCGCGGTCATTTCCCTATAATCCTCCATCAACCCCTTAGTGCACATGAAGTCCCTATTGGCCGGAGTAAAGAATATTTCCCTCATCGCATACACATATTTCCCAGCCAATTCAGGGCAGCTCTTTGCAGTGTCTATGATGATTCCTGTCGCCTCCTTGCTCTGGAGATATCCGGAGCACACTGCAATTTCTGCAATGATCTTCTTCCCTGTAGGGAAATTACTGAAGGTTTGGATTAGATTCTCATCGAGCAGGTATTTTGCGGGAAGCAAGATTAGATTACTCTTCCCCCTATCAAAGGTCTGTGACATCAACCAGCCTATCGCATCAGAGAAGTTATCAAGCAATTCCTTGTCATTCTTGTGCCTTTCCAAGGCCCTCTGCATGTCTTCATCAAGGAACCACTGCATCGCATCTACTATCATGCGCTTGACCTTCGGAGTGTTCTGGTTCTTGCATCTGGCCTTCCCCTCTTCTTCAGGGTCTTGCCAATCCTCCCCTATCATCCATTGCATCTTGTCGAGGATTGCTGCATTGATGAATTCGGGCATGTCCTTGTACCTGTCCATCACTTCCTCAAAGCGCTTGTCTAGCAGGCATTCTGCCAGGAACTGCGCCCCTCCGATGCCTCTCTCATGGCCGACATGGTCAATATTTGTTGTTATATCCTCTAGTGTCGTCATGTTCCCTAGAGCAGAATATTTCTTCCCGTAATGCTCGACTGCGCGCTTGATCCCTGTGTCTGAGAAGCACTTTAGTGTATTGTCTATGTAAGATGAATCTGATCCCTTGGCATCGCTGAAGGCAGATATCCCAACTTCTTGGGCAATGCGTACGCGGGTTTCAGGGGAATAACCCTCGATAAGGCGTCTGACATCTTCTCTAAGGTACACTTGACATACTTTATATGTGGCCATTTCGGAGGAATCCCCGGATCCCTTAAGCTCCTCTATTTTTTGGGTGAATGTATTCTTTATGGCTGCCTTTACTCCAGCAGTTTCGCTGTAAATGTCCAGCACTTCAGCCATTTTGCCAACCAGCATCTCGTCGAGGGATGTTAGTGTGGAGGGGAAATCTCTCTCCTTCAGGATATTTTTCAGCAATTCAGTGGCTTCAAGGTATGCGGGGCTGTTTTTATCTACACTATCTCTTCCTGCTTGCTTTGCCTCAGCCTTTGGCTTGCTCGCCTTGCGCATTAGCGATGGCAGCGAGGCTGTCTCTGCATGCCTAACGGTAAATGTAGCCGTCTCCATAATATACCTTGGTTAAACTTATTTATATACTTTCTTATATGCTATAGTGGTAGAAACGGCAATGTGGGTGGAGATTTCAAGGAAATATCGCGCAGAAATGCGAGTTAAAGTGAATCTTTAAAAACACGAGTTCAGATTTCTCCCTATGCTGAGCACGAAGATTGACGAGCTTGCAGACTTGGCCAGGCAGGCGACGACCATGGTGAGTGCGGCTGCGAAGCTCGGGATGAAACCAGATATCATAGATTATATAGTCCACGTCCTCGAAAAGGAGGGGATATTCTCGACCACTTATCCTGCCGTAGGATCGCCGAAGATAATGCTGATGAAGACACTGGTACCACTTGAGGATGTGATGCCGAAGAAATTCGATGAGAAGGTATCATTCTCAGTGAACGGGCTGCCTGTGGATATATTTATCTACAGGGATGTCGAGAGAAGACCATATTATCATTCTTATTACCCGAAGCTCGGGCCTTATACCTTAGCATTCCTTGAGGCGATGAAGCCCGAGATCGCGAAAGATATACCCTTTGAAGCTCATTACTTCCTCACACCTGAAAGGATGCAGGCCTATCTGCCAGAGATAAGGGAGAGGATAAAGAAAAGGATAACTCCGTATTTCGATGAGAAGGATCTAGAAGTGATTACTGGCACCCTATTCATATCCATGTATGGAATGGGCGACCTTGAGATATTGATGGGAGACATGGATCTCGAGGAAGTCGCTGTCAACACATCCACGCAGCCAGTATCGGTTTATCACAGGAAATACGGATGGATGAAGACGAACATCACGCTACCAGATGAGGAATCCATCGCAAATGTAGCAGCACAGATAGCTAGGAGAGTTGGTGAGCAGATAACTATCTCAAATCCGATACTAGATGCTTTCCTGACTTCTGGAGACAGAGCTTGTGCAACGCTTTATCCAGCATCCACTAAGGGAAACACCATAACTATCAGAAAGTTCGCGAAAGAGCCATGGACTACTGTGAAATTGATCAAGGGGCACACAATATCGAAAGAGATGGGTGCATTCCTCTGGCAGGCTGTGCATTACGAGATGAATATGATGGTGACAGGAGGCACAGCATCCGGTAAGACATCCATGCTCAACACGCTCACTCACTTGATACCGAATTACCAAAGGGTCGTCACTATAGAGGAAGTCCGTGAGTTGGTATTGCCAGAACATTTGTGGAACTGGGTCCCGCTTCTAACTAGGACCGCGGTCAAGGAGAATGCCATAACCATGGCTGATTTACTGACCGCATCATTGAGATTGAGGCCCGACAGAGTCATACTCGGTGAGATCAGGACAAGGGACGAAGCAGAGGTATTGTTCGATGCCATGCATACAGGACATTCCGTCTCAGCCACATTCCACTCCGACAGCGCCGCACAGATGCTCAGGAGATTATTGGAGCCTCCTTTCGAGATACCGAGCACAGAGGTAGAGGCAATACAACTCATTGTTGTGCAGCACAGGGACAGGAGAAGGAACCTGAGAAGGACATTCGAGATTTCTGAGGTAGTGCCTGGGACGGGAGGGAAACTTACCACCAACAGATTATTCATGTGGAGGCCGAGGACAGACACATTCGAGAGGACGAATGCCCCAAGGAGATACATAGAGAACATCAATCTTTACACTGGAATGACAGAAAGAGAGGTACTATCAGACCTCAAGGAGAGAGAGAATATCTTGGGGTGGATGTTCAAGCAAGATTACCATAACCTGAAAGATGTAGGTGAGGTCATGAGGATGTATTACAACCTCCACGAGGACCTGATGAAGTTGGTCGATTCTAACAAGAAGATCGGTGATATGCAAACACAACAGGCAAAGGCAGAAGAATCCGATTCTGAAGATGAGGAAGCAGGTAAGAAATTCAAGAAAGCAGTAAAGGCGGACAGGCCCAAGAAATAAACCTACAATTTTGGGTTCGGCAGATGGAGAGAGAAAGGGAGACGATGGCAAACGTACCAATACTAATATTTCCAGCAGGATGGACTAAAATATTTAGGTTCCTTGTGCCATATTCCAGGGTACTGCTGCCGAAGAAGAAGAAAGAAGACATAGAAGCAGCAGGCATAGAGATGGAGCCCGAGCAATACATAATAGCGTCATTCTTCTCATCGCTCATATGGGCCCTGCTCGTGTTCCTGCTTATACTCCTTGTACAGCTCTACTCTGGGACAGATGTCAAGGATATGTATACTACACCTTCCATGATATTCGTGCTGATGTTCTTCGTATTCTTCATGCTGCACTATATCTATCCATCGATACTGTCTAGGAAAGTTGCTGATGTGACTGACAGGCTGCTGTTGAATGTCATGAGGGATATGTGGGTCCAGTCCACTTCAGGAGTCATGCTGTATGGCATAATGCAGAACATAGCGAGGGCCGATTATGGGAACGTGTCCAAGGATCTGCAAGTCGTTGTCAGGGAAATCTCTGCGGGAGAGAGGGAGGCCGCAGCGCTGGAGAGAGCAGCCTCGCTGACGAGGTCTGAATCATTCAGGAGGATACTATGGCACATAATCGCATCCATGAGGACAGGCATAGGGCTGTCAGCCGCGCTGGAGAGCGCAGTGAATACGCTCGCAGCTGATCAGAGGAGAGCTATCGGCGAATATGGGTCTTCATTGAATTTCTATCTCTTAATGTACCTTCTGTTCGCAGCGGTCGTGCCTGCCATACTGATCACATTCCTGTCGCTCCTGTCCATTTTCGGGGTGTTCTCCCTGAGCATAGAATTACTGGCAGCGATGGTAGTGGGTTTCGTGTTCATGCAGTTCACAGTCATAGGATTCATGAGGGTAAGCAGGCCGGAGATCGCATGATCGCGTATATGATGATTGTAGACGAATGTGTAGATGAATGATATTTATGTTCGGAAGATTGACATTTGTGGTCGGGCGGAGAGTCCCTATGAAAGTGCGCGAATCAACGCAGCAGATGCTTGATTACGCAGGCATGGACATAGCCCCAGAGGCATGGCTTGCTGACACAATCATATTGGCATTGCTCGCTGCCATGATATGCACGCCCGCATTCTACACGCTGGGAACTACCATATTCGAGAAAGAATTGACATTCGTCATCGCTAGGTACCTGGAGCTCACTCTCCTGCTGGTGTTCCTGATTTCTTTCATCTTAGTGGCCTTCGTAAGGTACATGCTCGTCTCTTTCAGGATAGACGACAGGAAGATGAGATGCCAAACTATCCTGCCTGATTTTCTCTCTGTGGTGGCCATGAACATCTCGGCAGGCATGGAGCCAATGGCTGCCCTGTATGTGTCTCTCAGGCCGGACTTCAACCCCATAACCGAGGAGATGAAGAGGATACGCTCGCTGGCGCTTGGGTCGAAATCGATAGTGGACCAGCTTTCGATGCTGAAGACGAGGATTGATTCCCGCTCGCTGAGGAGCACCATCTCCGTGATAGAGAGGGCATCGATGGCGGGAGGGAATCTCGCCACCCTGCTGGATTCGGTCTCGCAGGACCTTAGGGAGATGAACAAGATACAGAAGGAACTTGAAACGGCAACAAAGGGATATGTCACATTCATTGCCTTCCTCGCATTGGTTGGAGTGCCGCTGCTGCTTAGTGTTGCAAGCCTTTTCCTCAGTGTGATAACAGTTCCGAATGTGTCGGGCGGATTGGTATCCATGCTGTCCATAAACCTGAGCGGGAAACCGATCCCTGTAGAACAGATAAACATACTGTTCTTGGTCCTGATAACGTTCGGCGCTATATCAGCCAGCTTCATCTTCAGCGTGCTCTTCAGGGGGGTTGTGAAACAGGGCGTCAAATACATCCCGTTCATGGTTCCTGCCAGCCTGCTTGTCTTCTTCTTGTGCCAGCAGGCCCTCAAATCAGTATTGGGCACATTCGTTGGTTTCGGATAGCGCTCCGGATGTGGCTTCGGATAAGTTATTATTACTAATCCTCCAGCTAATATCAGACCCTAGTGTGGCAAAAGGATGTGGACTAATCATCGGTGGTAGTTTGGATCATGAACTGGAAGAGCTAAGGTACGCTGCGAGATATCCTTTCACAAAGGCAGCGAAGGCTATAATCACGAGCAAGGAAGTGAATATAGATTATGAGGTCATGGAAAGGGCTTCGAGAAGGGTCAGCAACGGAATAATCTATGAGAACATCCCTATCCTCGACACCACAGACAAGAATTTCCTGATGAGGGAACTCCTCTCTTATCCTATCGCTAGGATGATAGCCTCATTGATAGGAGGGAGGTATATAACCAGATATGTCAACGCCGAGGTGAAGAGGTCATCGAGATACATGCAGGAAAACGAAGGTGACAGGGAGAAGGTGGCAAAGGAGCTCGGGATGGAGATATCCGGCAACAAGATGGATGTGAAGTCGTATTTGAGATACATACCGAAGACCAAGGAATACGATATCGTTAACCAGGATGTGACTGGGGGGGCGGTGTATCTTGATCCCGCGGGTCTCATGGCCGTCATCTCCGAGGGGACCCGGCAGTCTGTGCAGGCAGGCATGCCCATAAGGAAAGAGGGTATGCCCAAGGACCTTTTCTTAGACTTGGAAGAGGCAGCCCAGAAAATCAGATCGCAGATAAACGAATCTAACATATCTGTGGAGAAGGTGGGCAAGGTAGAGATGGGAGGGGAGATGCCACCATGCATGAAAAGGCTCCTTGACCAATTGAAGACTGGAGAGAATGTGCATCACGTGGGCAGGTGGGTGATAGCCACATACTTGATGAAGAGGGGATTCAGCATCGACGAGATCCTCGCATTGTTCTCCAACACCCCGAATTTCAACGAGAAAACAACCAGGTACCAGCTCGAATTCATAAAGAACAAGGGATACGGGATACCTTTGTGCGTGAATCTCGACTCGTATGGGATATGCATAGAGAAATGCGGCATAAAGAGCCCTGTGCAGTATGGCAAGAGGAGAGATTCTGGAGATTTCAGGCGCAGGAGAAATTACAGGAAGGAATGATTCTATGCAGACCGACGCCCCACAGCCTGAATTCCAGGCTTATCAGCCCGATCCGAATGAATTATTCATCAAGAACAAGTTCTCAGATTATTACAGTAGGCACAAAGTAACGGCACCCACGAATGTCGCGGCAAGGGAATTCGGATTCGGCAACTGGATGAAGAAGATAGCTGTCAGGCATTTCTCATTCGCAAGCGAGAAGGAGCTGCAGGGATATTTGGCCAGGAATGCCCCGTTGTTCATCTCATACTCCATAGGATTCTACAAATATCCTGCGGCAAGGCCGATACAGAACAAGATAATGGACGGGGCTGAGCTCGTCTTCGACATAGACTCCAATGAATTGGGGACATCCTGCCTAAAAAGACATGGCAAGGAATTCGTGTGCGAGGAATGCATGCAGGCAGCCAAGGATGCCGCATTGAAGCTCATAGAGGAATTCATTATCCCAGATTTCTCAATAAATCCCTCCAATATAACAGTCAATTGGAGCGGTAACAGAGGATACCACATACACATAGAGAACGAGTTCAATGAATTGGGAGGGTATTCGAGGAGAGAGATCGCCGATTATGTGAATGGAAAAGGGGTCGAATACGAGAACATATTCAGGGAGAAAGGCGAGAGGGTGATGGGGCCGAGGCCATCGGATGGGGGATGGAAAGGCAGGATAGCGAGGACAGTGGTGAACAGCATAAGGAATGCGAATCTCGAGGGGCTGGGGATCACTCCGAAGATGGCCAAGAAATTCTATGACATGAACGCCAGCAGGCTCATAGAGGAGGGCAATTGGGAGAGGATATACATCAGCAGCAGGAAGAAGTTCTATTCTGAGCTCATACAGAAGATAATACAGATGAATTCCTGCAATGTGGATGCGCAGGTGACAATGGATATGAGCAGGCTGATAAGGCTTCCCGACAGCCTGCATGGCGAGACGGGAATGGCTGCGAAAAGGATGAAATTGAATGACTTGAAGGGATTCAACCCCTTCAAAGACCCTTTGGTCTTCGGCAGCCAGCCATTGAAGGTCAAGATCGCAAAGTGCCCTGAATTCACCCTAGGAAACCAAACCTTCGGACCTTTCAATGATGAAACCAGGGAGCTACCAGAATATGCCTCAATTTACTTGATCTGCAAGAAAGTCGCGAGCATATAGTCTAGTACGGACTCAGAGCGGGCAGAGCCAGAGAGGGAACATAGTTATTTATTATTATATGTTAATATCTTCAACATCATCCTAATTAACGTCGTAGTGTGGGAAATACTGTTGCCAAGTGAATTATCAAGTGAGATTTATGCCAGAACTTACGTATGAGGAGCTGAGGAGAATCCAGTCGCGGGAAAGGGAGCCTGGACTCTCAAAGCTGCAGGATAATTTCTATGAGCAGGTCGAGGTGCTCCTCTCGAAGTACAAGGGTGCGAGGGACACGAGCGAACAGAGGGAATACGAAAACGTTTTAAAGATACTCAGGTATATACATTCGAGGAGAGAGGAGAAAATCCTCAATGCCTCGATAAACAGCACGAAGGGCGTTGAACCGCCTTCCGGGATGCTGAAAGAGGAACTTGAGTTGTATAGGAAATTCGTCGATCTCATAAGATCCGAAAAGGAAGGATTTGAGAAAGGGCTGTGCTCTGGTTTTACTGGATCCGGCCCTATAGTATCTTCGAAATCTGAGGAGAGTATTGAGATCGAGATGCGGGGGCCGGAAAGGCGTGAATCCGCGAGCGACTGTTTCTCTGTGAAAATCGTAAGGGATATCGATGAGTTCGTAGGCCTTGACGGTAAGACATACGGCCCGTACAAATCGGGCAGCAGGGCAGTCCTGCCAGCAAAGGAAGCCGAGACTCTCCTGAAGATGAAGATGATAGAGAAAACGGAGATGGAGCTCGCATAGATCCTCAGTTGCAGTTATCAATTTTATCGAAAAGAGGGATTTTATGAAAATTGTAGATGTATTGAATGTATATTGCAAGAAATGCAACAAGTACACTCCGCACAAGATAAAGGTGTACAAGAAAGGCCAGGCCAGCCCCTTCGCCACAGGACAGGCCCGTTACGAACGCAAGCTCAAGGGATATGTCGGGAAGGTCAAGGGCAAGAAATCCGTGCAGAAGATAGGCAAGCACCAGAGGATAACCCTGGAATGCAATGTCTGCCACAGGAAGAACGAGAGGGTAATAGGGTCAAGGACAAGGAAGCCTCTCGAGATAAAGAAGAAAGAGGCTAAGTAAATTTTCAGGTGATTATGCATGAACAAGAAGGTTTCCAGATCAAAGTATCTGATGGTCAAATGCGACTGCGGGAACGAGCAGGTAGTATTCGGCAATGTGAAGACCGAGGTGAAATGCCTTATGTGCAAGAAAATTCTTGCCAAGCCGAGAGGTGGGAAATCCATGATCTTCGGCAAGGTCCTCAAGACAGTCGGAAGATAATCAGATAGCAATAACAGCTAGTCCTGATGATAAGGTGAGTTAACGAAGAAAGATGCACCAGAAGTTGATGAGCTTGTAATAGCGAGGGTAAAGAAGATAATGCCTTACGGCGCGTTCTGCGAGCTCGAGGAATATCCGGGTAAGGAAGTATTCGTACACGTATCTGAAGTCGCATCAAGATGGGTAAAGAACATCCACGCTTTCCTTAAGGAGGGCCAGAGGATAGTCGGCAGGGTGCACAGGATAGTCCCTGAAAAGAACATGATAGATATCTCCCTAAAGAGAGTGACTGATACTGACAAGAACAGGAAGCTCGACATGTATAGGAGGGAGAGAAGGTCCGAGAAGCTGTTCGAGGTCATATCTGAGAGGGTGAAGAAACCGAAGATGGAACTGAGGGCTGTGCTCGACGAGCTGGAAAAGGAATATGGAGAGGTCTTCGCTGGACTTGAGGAAGCGTCGGTATTTGGAGAGGACGCATTGAAGAAGCTGAATATCACTGAAGATTGGATCAAAGCCATCGTAGAAGTGGCGCAGACCAACATAAAGAAAAAGAAGAAGGAAGTCAAGGGCATTCTCACAATAAGGTGCCCAAAACCCAACGGCGTCGAGATAATCAAGGAAGCGTTGCTATCAAGCGGATCAAGTGTGTTCTACATAGGGGCCCCCCATTATATGGTATCAGAAAAAGGGGATGATTTCAAGAAGTGCGAGAAGAAATTAAGGGTCGTTGTGGAAAAGATAACTAAGGATGTGGAAAAGTCAGGTGGCACTTGCACCTTTGAGAAGAAGGAAGAAAGTTAATCGGCAAAAAGCAAGAGGGAGATTGCTTGAAGGGAAAGATAAGAAAGTGTGAATCCGGCTGCTACAGCATGAAATCCGAATGCTGCGGAGCCGAGACAAAGACAGCGCACCCACCCAGATACTCCCCGAATGACAAGGCTGCGAAATACAGGAGAAAGAATTTGTGATTATACGAACCATACAGTCTATAGGTGAAAAAATGGCAATGGCGAAGAAAGCAAAGAAACGGAAAGTGCAGAAAACTCATAGCATAGTGCACGGCAAGGATCATGACGGGGCCGTTAGGAGGACCCTGATCGTGGAGATCGAGAAACTACAAGGGCTCAAGAACCCAGTACTCATAGAAGGCCTGCCTGGCATCGGTTTTGTCGGCAAGCTCGCTGCCGAGTATATGGTAGAGACATTGAAGGCGAAGAAGGTGGCAGAGATTTATTCCCATCATTTCCCTCACCAGGTGCTCATGGAAAAAGAGGGCACATTGAAGATGCTGAAGAATGAGATTCACCTTTACAAGGACCCTAAGAAGAAAAGGGATCTGCTGGTACTTATCGGGGATGTGCAGCCCGCTTCGCCTGAAGCCCAGTATGAAGTGATAAACTGTATACTTGACTACATGTCGGCCAACGGAATCAATGATGTCATCACCTTGGGCGGATACAGCACAGGGAAGATGACCGAGAAGCCAAAAGTATTTGCTGCGGTTTCTGATGTCAGCGAAATCGGGAAATACAAGAATATCGGTGTGGTCTTCGGAGAGACCGAGGGAGCCATAATAGGCGCAGCCGGTCTCTTGATAGGGCTCGGGAAGATGAGGGGTATCAAGGGGGTCTGCTTTATGGGCGAGACACACGGAAGCTACATAGATCACAGGTCCGCACAGAGGATGATTGAGATACTCAACAAATTGCTCGGATTGAAGATAGACACGAGCAAGCTCACGGAGAAGGCAAAGGAAAGCGAGAAGATAATCCGTAAGATTGAGGAAGAGACAAATAAAGCGAAGCAGGCCATGCAACCCATGGAGCCGGCAAGGCCCAGCGAGCTGACCTATATACGATAAACTATTTTCTCTTCAAAGAAAAATAAGTCCAATAAGGGCGCACTAATAGGAATAATACATATAGTATAGGAACCAATGCTAGCCATGCAATTTTTATTATATTTTCGTCTAGAGATATCAATGTGACGTAGCTAAGTATAGCAATTATGAAAAGTAAGCCTATTGTTATGAAATAATACAAAGCTCTTAAAAAAATCGGATTTTATCGCCCCAACAGCTAAAAATGAGGGGGAAGTGTAACATTTTGAATGGAGTTTATCTAATCCTAAAGAACCTAACCCCTGAACAAATAAGACTTTTGCTGGAAAAGGGAATCCCCTATATGCCACTACTAATTCCTCTTTTTTGATTGGTTTCTTACATTTATCACAAATTATTTTGTCTACCATTATATCAACCCTCTATAATCAGCCGGGCTCTTCCCTTTGGGGAATGCTGTCCCATTTGGTGCTTGGACAGGGAGATCGTATTCCTGAGCGACACGGGCGATTTCCTTGAAATCGATCATCCTGTCAGTGAACAATACAGGATAAGGTCCTGCTGGCGTATCAATCTTCTTCACATCAAATATGATTCTCTGCCACATCCCGCTCCTGAAGACCCTTATCTCCACCTTGCCATCGGCAAGTATCTTGCTCCTGTCAACATCTGTCATTTCATCCCTTCTTTCTCGTTCATTCCTGTGTTTTTGTCTCATTCCCACAGATTCAGTCCTACATGTTGTGGATTTAATTTATATAAATACCTTCGTATTTATGCAGTAATGTATTTAAGCAACAAAAGACATATATGTATACTTATTTTGAGGAAACTGGAAGTTTGAGGGAAGCGAATGAAATTCAAATGCAAAAAATGCGGGAGATGCTGTTCGAAAATAGGTAGCCTTGCACTTTTCGAATGGGAAGCCGAGAGGCTGAAGAAATACAGCGTTAGGATAAAACCGGGAATTGTATTGGATCTCAACGGAAGCAAGATAATACTGCAGTGGGGTTTAGAGGGCAAGAACAAGAAGCAATGCCCATTCCTGACTAAGAGAGGGTGCTTGGTCTATAATCACAGGCCATTGGTATGCAGATCGTATCCTTTCATGAATTCAGGATTCAAATCGAATAATCTTGAGAAGATCCTGAGCAGGGATTGCGAGAACTTGGTTGTCCCGTTCAAAAATGGGGAGCGAATGAAGAAACAGGAGGCATTGAAGGCTCTATCTAAAAGTTACAATGGTTCTTTCTCATCCGCAATTAGGCGCGACACCGCGATGGAATGGATAAAGCAGATGTTCGAATATGCCGCAAAGAGCGAAGTCACTCCGGAGGAGAAGGAGATAGGGCTCCTTGAAATGATGAGGAAATACAACCTCATGGAAGCCAAGGATATAGCGGACGAGATAGAAAGATTGGAAAGCTCAGAACCTCTGTTGTAATTAGTTACAGCTTAGTTATGGCTCATTTTAACAAAAAGTACCAATATTTCAGAAGTAGCCAGCGGGCTCGGAGGGATTTGAACCCTCGGCTTCCTGGTTAAAAGCCAGGCACTCTAGGCCAAGCTGAGTTACGAGCCCATGAAAAGAAATAGCGAAGAAGATTTATATTCCTATTTTTATCCTGTAAGCTGTCGCAGCCATTGCAAAAAAAGTATTCAGATCCCTATGGGATACTCTTCCTCAGCAACTGCTGCTCCTGATTTTGAGGGTTGCTGCTCTTCAGATACGAAAACAAGGCTCTTGGTGAACCAATCAATGATCTTTTTCTCGGACCTTGTCGTATTAGTCAATTTAGTCTGAAGGGGACAGAACTCTTTCCGGAAGATAACTGTGTTATTCTTCTTTCCGGGCCTGTTGGCGTTGTATCCTAGCTTTGAAAACATTTTCTGCGAACCTATGTTCGTATTTAATACGAGAGGTTCGTGGGCAATCTTTTTTCCAGTTATTCTCGCAAGCTCGCAAAAGAGCTCGCTGAGTCTCTTAAGTAATTTAGTACCCAAACCCTTTTGTTTAGGCTCTGCATGCACAAAGCCCGCTTCTATGACAATTTCATTATTTTTATGGATTGCTGGCTTTAGCTCATACTCTGCACGACCTTCACTGGATTTGTATTCCACAAAAATCAAAGGTCCCCCTACAGAGCACACATAATGCGCTATGTTGGCCTTAAGATTGACTCTGTCACTCCCCGAACAAGGTCCCTCGGCCAGGATCTTTTTTGAGCTCGATACTTGTATGGCAGTCTTAATGTCGCCCTGTATAGAAGTAGTAGTGATATTTCCATTATCTAGATTCTGCCTGAAAGCATTTCGTTTACTGTTGTTGCAGTCTTTCTCTACATTGTGCAATGATTTGTTCATTTTACCCCCATCATCAAAATCTACAATATTCTACTCGTGTATTCCTATTTAGGGACTAGAATACTTATATTTATCTGTTTTTTCATATATTTATATTTATCGTTCTGGGGGTGGGATATCCCATATGTCTAAAGTCCGCACGCGGATACCTTCATTTTGAATGTGGAGTGGAGAGGAGATTATAGAGTCTAACATAAAACTGGTACGAACACTCCCCCCACTTCGAGTAATACAGCGGGAAAAGAATTTTTAAATGCAACAACCATAATGGACTGTGAAGAAGTATGGCTGCTCCTGTTGATCTTTCAGTTTATATGGGCAAATTCGATGAGTTCTTCGAGGACTACTATGTGAAGGAGCTCGCCATATTCAAGTCCGCTTATCCTACTGAGAAGAGCTTCTATGTGTCATGGAACAAGCTGGAGAAGTATGACCATGAGCTCGCTGACGACCTCATCAACAAACCAGATACTATCCTCCAAGCAGCCAAGGAATCGCTGATAAGGCTCGTAGGGAGCGAGATGAAGGAATTCGACCCCCACATAAGGCTGACTGAGATGCCTGAGAGCGAGCTCCTGATACAGGATGTGGGCGCAGCACAGATACAGAAGCTCATACATCTCCAAGGGGTCGTGACGAAGAGGGCGGAAGTAAGGCCGAAGGTGAAGATAGGCATATACAGGTGCAAGAGATGCGATTCTGTGTATAAGGTGCCGATGGAAAAGGGCACAGAGCCACCTGAGATATGTGAGCAGTGCAGGAAGAGGGCTTTGGAATTGGACGAGGTTGCATCCTATTTCGTCAACCTGCAGAGGATAGAGGTGCAGGAGATGCTTGAGAAGGTGCGAGGAGGGACTCCTGCAGGCCACATAGAGGTATTGGTGGAAGATGACCTTGTGAATACCATAGTCCCAGGGGACACTGTGGACTTGGTTGGGATTGTCAGGATAAGGCCCATGCCGAAGACGAAGGCGCCGATATATGCCAAATTCATAGACACTGTAACGATTACGAATACGCAGAGGGAGTTCGAGGATGTCGAGCTGACTCCCGACGACATAAAGGAGATCCATGAATTCGCGAAGAAGACAGATGTGATAGAGCAGATAACAAGGGCTATCGCCCCTTCCATCTATGGGCACAAGGAAGTGAAAGAGGCATTGTCATTGCAGCTTTTTGGAGGCACAATAGGGAAGATGCTGCCGGAAGGAGGGAGAATAAGGAGCGATATACATATACTTTTGATAGGAGATCCTGGTTCCGCTAAGACAAGGTTGCTGCAATACGTTGTAGAACTAGCCCCTAAGAGTGTCTATGTCAGCGGCAAGTCAGTGACAGGAGCAGGCCTAACCGCATCGGCAGAGAAGGATGAGATGGGAGAAGGAGGATGGACCCTAAAGGCAGGTGCCTTGGTCCTTGCCTCGGGAGGAATAGCTAGCGTTGATGAATTTGATAAGATAGATAAGGAGGAGCAGGCAGCGCTGCACGAGGTAATGGAATCGCAGACGATCAGCATAGCCAAGGCGGGAATTGTAGCGCAGTTCAAGGCAAGAACGGCTATATTGGCTGCCGCGAATCCCAAATTCGGGAGATTCGACCCCAACGAGCTGCCTGTTACACAATTTGATATCCCTCCGACACTGATCTCCCGTTTCGACCTCATATTCCCTATAAAAGATGTGTTGGATGAGGAGAGGGACAAGAAGCTGGTGCAACACATACTGTCATCCCACAGGGATGCTGCCATGAAGAAGAAACCGGAGGAAGAGGAATACAATGTGGTCTCCTCGGAATTCCTAAGGAAATACATAGCGTATGCGAGGAAGAACATACGCCCCATACTGACTCCGGAAGCGGGTGAGAAAATAAAAGAATATTATCTTGACCTCAGGAGGCAGAGCCAGAGCCAGAAATCAGTTTCTATAACTCCGAGACAGATCGAGGCCCTTATAAGGCTGAGCGAGGCCAGCGCCAAAGCAAGGCTGGCGTCGTATGTTGAGATATCTGACGCAGAGAGGGCTGTGAAGCTCACGCAGTTCGTGCTCAACCAAACGGCGTTCGACCGCACCACAGGAAAGATCGATTCTGACATCCTCTGGAGCGGCACTGGTCAGCCCAGGTCCAAGGCGGAGCAATATTATGATCTCATTGGGACCATCAGGGATCTGACAGCTGCGACAGGGCAGGCCACCAGGGAAGAGATAATACTGCAGGCCAAGAAAGTGAACATCGATGAGATCACCACTAGGAGGATACTCGATGAGATGCAAAGAAAAGGGGAATTGTTCGAGCCCAAGCAAGGATACCTGAAACTGGTGCAGAGAACGGATTGAACCCTCCATCCGGCTAATGTTTTAAATGTTATTCACCAATCTTATTTTATGAAGATAATCACCAAAATGCTCGTTTTCTTCGTGATTGCGCAATTACTGGCACTTTTCGTAGGCATGACCCTCATAGATAACTCGAGCAGGATACAAGAATATCAGTCGCTGAACATAGCGCCTGCCGCGGGAGAGGAGATGACTAATGTAGTCTATATGCTGGGGATGATACTGGTATCGGCCCTGCTACTGCTGATAATATTCCTCTTCCCAATGAGGGATCTAATAATACGGATGCTTGAATTCTCGGCCACTGTGGTGTCATCCACTATTGTGTTCTTCGTATTCTTTTCATTCATGGGAGTGCCTGCCTCGGACTTGGTCGCATTGGTCGTGTCCGTGGCCTTATATTTGGTTAAGTTTGTTCTTCCGAACTTAAGGCTTATCCTCGCGATCATAGCGAGCGCGGGCGTGGCCGCGGTGATAGGATTCTCGCTGGACCCATTCCCGATGGTCATACTGGTAGTAGCAATAGCGATCTATGACATCATCGCTGTCTGGTGGACAGGACATATGGTAACATTCGCGAGGCAGTTCGTCAAGATGAAGACCACATTCACCATCACATCATTCGGTGAGAGGGGAGGTATCAGCGAGAAGACAAGGATGTGTAGGGGCAAGCCTATGCTCGGGTCCATAGAACTAGGCACGGGAGATTTGGCCATACCTGGTGCCCTCTGTGTGAGCGCGTACAAGTTCGGGAGCATACTGTTCCCTGCAGGGGCATTGCTCGGGGCAATATTCGGACTTTATTTAGTGCTTGACACAGTGGAGAGGGAGAAGAGGATAATGCCTGCCATCCCTTCCATAGGCATGTTCTCATTGTTCGGTCTTTTCGCCATAATAATACTTTTCCATTTGTTCTCTCCTGCTTGATGAAGCGCGAGCGGGAGCAAGAGAGGTATTTTTAAATGTGAGAGGAGATGTGAATCCATGAACTCTGAGGACTATTCATCGCTGTTGAAGAGAGCTTACTCGAAGCTTCCTGAAAAGACAGAGGCATCGGAAAGGTTCGAAATCCCCCCTGTAGAATCGTTGTTGCAAGGGAACCGCACCATAATAAAGAACTTCGATGCTATAGCCAATAAGATAAGGAGGAACCCGAGGCATTTGGCTAAATACCTGTCGAAAGAATTGGCAGCTCCGGGCAGCATTGATGGAACAAGACTCATACTTAATGCAAAGCTGAATGAGAAGAGCATAAACGAGAGGATAAAGGATTATGTCAATGCATATGTGATATGCAAGCAATGCAAACGACCCGACACGAAGCTCATAGAAGAAGACAGATTGCCTGTCATGCTCTGCGAGGCATGTGGGGCGAGGAGCTCTGTAGGCAAGATTTAAGTTAATCAGTATATTGTATGTTAGGGTTGTGATTTTATGGTAGATGCAGCACCACCGCAAGAAGGATATTTCCGTTTGAGAGTGCCTAGGGACAAGGAAGTCATGGGCATCACCACAGGCAGGATGGGGGGCGGCAGGTTCACAGTCTATTGCGCAGACAAGAAGGACAGGATGTGCAGGGTGCCAGGCAAGATAAAGCACCAAGTATGGGTAAAAGAAGGAGACATAGTGATCATAGAGCCCTGGAGCGTTGAAGGGGACAAGAAAGGAGATATTGTCTGGAGATACACAAGGACCCAAGTATACAACCTTAAGAGACAGGGGTTGCTCAAGGACCTGCCAGTTTAAGTCTACATTTAACTATTTTCTCATCGATATAAGGCCATGTCTTTAATCGAAGGTGAAGAGAGAAAGAAGGAGAGGCGCAGGCTCAAGGAAAGGAAGATAATAGCGAGCGGTGTCTTCGACCGCTCAGTATTAAGGACCTTAGCGCAGCTGATGGACAAGAAGATAATAAAGAGGATGGAATTCCCTGTGGCAAAGGGCAAGGAAGCCTATGTTTTCAGGGCCGAAGGAGGGGAGAATGCTGAGGACCCTTACCTCGCTGTCAAGATATACATGATAGAGACCTCCCAGTTCACGCACATGTATGATTACATAAGAGGAGACCCAAGATTTGTTGGGGTCAAGTCAGGCAAGATGGATATAGTTAGGGCATGGACAAAGAAAGAATTCCGCAATCTAAAGATATGCGAGGATGCGAGAGTGCATGTGCCTTCCCCTTATTATTTCAGCAACAATGTATTGGTGATGAAATTCATAGGTGATGAGGATGGTCCCGCACCGACCCTCAAAGTTGTGGGTCCACCCGATCCCGAGAGGAATTTCAAGCAGATCGTAACGGACATGAAGAGAATGTATCGTGCGAGACTGGTGCATGCAGACCTGAGCGAATTCAACATACTTGTCTGGAACAATGAATTAGTCATAATAGACATCGGTCAGGGCGTCACTCTTGACCACCCAATGGCAAACCAATTCCTTGATAGAGATGTTGACAACATCATAAGGTATTTCTCGAAGTTCGGAATCGAGGCAGACAAGGAAAAGCTAATAAAGGAGATAAAGGGAGTAAAATAAGTGACGTTTCTTTGAGTTTTTGATGAAACTTTTCCTAAAAGTTTCGGGGGGATATAATGTTTGGAAAGAAGAAGAATGATGGAAGGCCAGGAATTGATGAGTATTTCATGACAATATGCGACAACATAGCGAAGAGGTCGACATGCAAGAGGCACAATATAGGTGCTGTGCTGGTCAGGGACAAGCAAATACTCGCCACAGGATATAATGGAGCCCCTAAGGGCTTGCCGCACTGCACAGACATAGGGTGCATAAGGGACAAGCTCGGCATAGAGAGCGGGACGCACCACGAGATATGCGCTGCCGTCCATGCCGAACAGAATGCCATACTGCAGTGCGCATACCATGGGATATCGGCAAGGGATGCGACCATATATGTCAATTCTTCTCCTTGCAGGATATGCGCCAAGATGATAATCAACTCAGGAATAAAGAAAGTGGTATACGGTGGGCTGAATTATCCCGACAAGGAGACATTCAATCTCTTAAAGCAGGCAGGGGTCAAGGTAACAAAAATCTAGGACCGGACAATACTGCTATTTCGCTATGATTCTATTTCTTCAGCTTCATTATTGCCTCAGCCACATCTCCTTGTGTCTCTATTAACGCTATTCTTGCCTCATCAGCGCTTGCTCCGCTCTGCTCAGCGACCAATTTGACATCCTCATCAGAAATGTTAGGTACGAATGAAGTTTCTCCCCCAGAGATCTGGTAGGACTTCATCCCTCCCTGATCTATGCTCATGACTGATGGATTCTCTATCACTATCTTCTCATCATCCTTCTCGATTATGACTCTCTTGGCAGGGATATCCTCGCTCTTGATGCCCATCTGCTGCATCATCCTTTTCATCTGTCTAGGGTCTATATTCATAATTCCACGAACTTATATCGAGACAAGTATTTTTAAAGATTCAATAGGATATAATCTCGTGCTAGGTTGACAGAGCGGCTATGTGCCCGCCTGCAGAGCGGGATAGAGGGGTTCAACTCCCTTACCTAGCTTTTCTCGTTTTAGCCTGTCCCTTAATTAGATTTTTATTGATTTCCTATAATCAATAGCATTAGGTGGTATTATGGATTTAAGGAGATTTCTGCTTTCTGGTATTTTAGGAGGAGTTGCGATATGGATTATCGGAATCATCCTGAGCATCGTTGTGATGCAGATATGGCCGTTCGATGTTCTCGCACTTGGCGGGATGAGAGCTATCGGCGATCCCATAATGCTGCTTTATTTCCTGCATCCATTCGTGCTCGCTTTCGCGCTAAGCTACATCTATCCGATGCTGGAGAAGAACTTCAAAGGTAGCTATATGGATAAGGGCAAGTGCTTCGGTATCGCGATGTGGATAGTAGTCAGTATTCCTTCAGCGTTCCTCGTGTACTCAAGCATGAATTATCCGATTGGATTCACAGTGCAATCAGTAGTAGGGAGCCTGTTGTACATGCTTGCCGCAGGAATTGTGATTGCGAGGATAAACAAGAGATAAGATAGGAAATAGGAAATGAGGGATATTATGGTCAGGGAAATGGATTGGAATCAAATCACAATCGCCATACTGGCGATAGGAATATTGGTGCTCAGCGGATATTATGTCTACTCTAGCAAGGCTCAGGCCGAATCGACACTTGATGTCACAGGGACTGCTAAATTGATGGTTGATCCAGACAAAGTGGAAGTGTATGTGACAGCCGAGACGCAGAATGAGAGCGCGAACGTGTCACAGACACAGAATGCAGATATAATGCAAGCTGTAAGATCCGCATTGGCTGATATTGGAATAAGAGCCAATGACACCGAGACCACTTCATTCTACCTGTATCCCGTCAAGGAATATGACAGGGACGGGAATGTGATATTCTCAGGATACAAGACAGTGCACACCCTGAAGGTGACATCATCAGACCTCAGCAAAGCAGGAGGGATAGTTGATGCTGCTGTCGGGGCTGGCGCGAACCAGATTGACAACATTGTCTTCAGCCTGACAGACTCAAAGAGGGATGGAATAAAGGCCAAGGTTGTGAACTCATCCATAGATGATGCGAAACAGAAGGCTGATTCTATGGCTTCAAGGATGGGAGTGAAAATTGTGAAAGTGAAGCATTTTAGCGAATCATCAGTCTATATCTCGCCATATCCGATGTATGATGAGAAGACATTTTCGGCGAGCGTACCGACTGAGATAACTCCTGGCCAGATCGAAGTGTCGGCATCTGTCACTGTGACTTATCAGATCGAGTGATTAGAACAAGGGTTGGTGGAAGCCAACCTATCCTTTTTTATTCTCTTTTCTCATCTTTGATACAAATGATACAAAGGATTAATTGCTTTCCAAGAGTGATAAGTACATGATCAGTTTCTACAACACCCTGACTAAGAAGAAGGAGGAGTTCCGCTCCATCACTCCAGGAGATGTCGGGATGTATGACTGCGGGCCTACAGTATACGGCCATACTCACATAGGCCACCTTATCAGATATATAATGTCAGACACCCTACGCAGGACGCTCGAGTACAATGGCTACAAGGTCAAGCAGGTCATGAACATAACAGATGTTGGACACATGACCTCTGATGCTGACGAGGGAGAAGACAAGATGGAAAAGAAGGCCAAGAGCGAAGGCAAGACCCCCTGGGAGATAGCCAAGATGTATACTACAGAGTTCATGGAGAGCAGGAGGAAGCTGAACATACTTGATCCAACCATAACCTGCCCTGCAACAGAGCATATCCACGAGATGCAGGCATTGATAAAGAGGCTATTTGATAGAGGATATGCGTATGAGACTGATGATGGAGTATATTTCGAGATGGATAAATTCAGGAATTACGGGCAGCTCTCAGGCAATACTGCAGATAAGCTATCTGCAGGAGCAAGGATAGAGGTAAATGAGAACAAGAAGAGCCCGTATGATTTCGCGCTATGGGTGAAGAGAGTTGGAAAGCATTCCGGCCATATAATGCATTGGGACTCCCCATGGGGTGACGGGTTCCCGGGATGGCATATAGAATGCTCTGCGATGAGCATGAAATATCTTGGTGAGACTTTTGACATTCATACTGGGGGGCAGGACAACATATTCCCACATCATGACAATGAGATAGCACAATCAGAAGGGGCCACTGGAAAGAAATTCGTCAATTATTGGGTGCATACCACTTTCCTGACTATTGATGGTGGGAAGATGGGCAAGTCCCTGAATAATATTTATACCCTTGATGACATAGAGAAGAAGGGGATAGACCCGATGGCTTTCAGATACCTGTGCCTGACCACTCATTTCAGGACCCCATTGAATTTCACATGGGACTCATTGAAGGCTGCGGAAGTCACCTGGAAAGGCATACTGAATTTCATGCAGAAGATGCAGGAAGTGAAGAAGGAGGGGACCACAGGTAAGACAGAGGAATTAGTGAAGCTGATTGATGAGACCAAAAAGAGGTTCCTACAGCATGTGAATGACAATCTCAATACCCCCCAGGCATTGGCTGATATCCATGACATGATGAAGAATGTCTACAAGATACAGATGGAAGGGAAGTTGAGCAGCGAGGATGCTGGGGCTGTGATCGATGTCATGCTGGATTTTGACAGAGTGTTAGGCATACTTCAAGTCAAGGAAAAGGCATTGCCAATCCCACGCGAGGAAATAGAGAAGTTAGTCAAGGAAAGGGAAGACGCCAGGAAGAGGAAGGATTTCAAGAGATCAGATGAGATACGCGACCAATTGAAGGCTAAGGGTATATTGCTGGAAGACACTGGCAAGGGCCAGAGCTGGAAGGTTGCCTAGCCACTCGATATGTAGGACTCATTTTAGGTGCAATAAGCTGGAGGCCACAGCTGCGAAAGGAATTTATATCCCAAATGATAGATGTAATTATGGGATACACTAACAAATCGCAGAATTATGGAGCCTATGGGAGTCTCAGGAATGGGCCGAAAATGAGAGTTAGTGGCAATGAATTGCTGCAAGAGCCTATTCAGAAAGGAACTAATATTGAGATTCTGGTGCATGCCGCGCGCTGCGGCAGCGTGGAAGAGAGTAGAGAAGCCGTGAAACAGCTTGAAAGGATAGCCAGTAAAGTTGGAGACCATACAGAAGATGCGATTGAAGGTCTCAGCCTGCTTGTAACTATCAATAACAAAGCGAACAACTCAGCATTCCGCGCACTCTGCCGTCTTTCTACGCAACTTGAGCCAAGCATAAAGGATAAGGTAAAAGAAGAGATCAAGCAACTGGCTGAAAATGCTGAAGATGTGAGTATCAGGATAAAGGCTAAAGAATTTACTGTGTAATTTAGAATAGGATTAGGCAAGAAACTAATTAGTGTTAATATCTAATAGAGATATAGCTTTAGCTAGAATAAGAGTAGTAATACTATACACACTTTGGAACTCTGGAAACAATGTTGCAAAATAAGATAAACTATACTTATTATAGTCTCATTCGCCTTTTAGACTATAATCTTCATCATCTTTTCTCTTCTTTCTTGACCTTGCATCATCCAATTTCTCTCTTAACTGCTTCAATTCCTCAAGACTATCCTTTACATCGTCTTTCTTGTCCAATTCCCCTGTATCATTGCTTATTTCCTTCTCCAGCTCTCCGAATTCTCCAGCAGCCTCCTTCTTCTCGTTTCTCCTCACTGCGCGGTGCACGTCAATGAGGCTCGGATCTATATCCCTTATGCCTTTCTTCCTAGGTGCTGTGGGAGATGGCTTCTTGGGGATGATTGCCCCTCCTTTGAGCTTAGTTATCGGCTTTAAGCGCACTATTGGCTTGCGCACCTTCACGCAGCCCCTGCAATAGAACTTCCCATCCCATTCTATCATGTCGTCCCTGCGGAACCTGCGCCCGCACTTGAGGCATAGAAGGTAGCCCAATGCGTCCTGGCACACCTTGCATACGAACCCGCGGTCCACCCAGTCGCCAAGGCCTTCGTCCCAATCCTTCCCGCAGTTCTCGCATCGCATGCTGACATTTGGATGGAAATAGTTAAAATGTTATTGAAAAAGGAAAGAAAAAAGAAAAAGAGGTCCATACTCGCTACTTGGTTTTCGCTTTTATCAAACCTACTTCGATATATCCTATGGCAACATCCTTTAATAGAATCCAGTAGTCCAAGTTTGTTCCATGGTGGCCAAACTCTTCCTCTATGACTCTATATGCCCTCTCCAAGTCATTTATCGCTTCTTTGAATTGTCCTTTCTTAGCTTCTGCTATGGCTATTGCGACCAGCGCTTTGGTTTGATCAAATTCACAGCATACCTTGGCATCCGCAGTCAATTCATCGAATACTGCTCTTGCGCTTTCAATCATACCTGCTTCTGCAAATATTTTTGCAAGGCTGCCCTGGTCTGACCAAGATAATGTTCTTCCGGCTCCGGCTATATCCCCAGCAGCTGCTTGAGCAGTTGCAATATCCCCCATTAGGACATCACGGAAACCGAGACGATTATGCATCTTTTTAGATGCCCTAATCGCTTCATCTATATTGCCTTGTTCTATCTCTTTTCTTGCTATTGCCCTAAGCAGCTCATCACTGACATTCGAGTCGCCTATACTAAAGGCGCATTTGCAGGCATAGTTGAAGCATTCAATTCTATCTTTTTCTTCCTCACTTCTCTTCTTATCCTCTTCTGCTTCATATTCTGCCCTAATGCGCTCCACCTTGAAAGAGGTCTGCCAAGCTTCTTCGATCAAACCAAGCTTAGCTTGGGCTATACCTATCTCTTCAAATGCAAGGTATTTATCAAACAGGTTGGCATCCTCTATCTTGTCAGCTGTCTTTATCGCCTCGGCTATTGCGACAAGTGCCTCCTCCTTCGTACCTCTGGCTGCTTTAGCAAGCGCTATCCCAACCCAGGCTTTTGAAGCAGGTCGCTTATCTGTTATTTGTTCTACGGCCCTCTCTGCTTCCTCCGTCATTCCGCATGCAATCTGCAACAATGCTATATTGCATAATCCAAAGGATATGCTCTCATTTCCATATTGCATTATCTGTGCTTCACGCTCAATGCCTTCCTGAGCTGTCTTTCTTGCATCTTCTATCATTCCTGCGTCAAATTGCTCTCTTACAATTTTTGCAAGAATGTCATACCTGCCCAAAAGGATTTTGGCCATATCTTTGGCTTCAACAAATGTTTTCTTTGATTCTTCAGCCATCCCCAGCGAAGCTTGCGCCTCTGCCAATTTGAGCAACAAATCGAACCTGAGGGACTTTTCACGTCCATCGAACTCGTCATGGGACATTTCATGCTCTAACTCCTTGACTCTCTTAAAGAAAAACCTGACAGAAGCCCCTTGCAATGCATTTGTTTCTTCCATCACTTTTGTATTTTGTTCTTTTTTCTTTTCAATTTTTCCAATTTTCTTTTGTTTTTCTTCCATATCAATCACCTCCCTTTACACTTACACTCTAGTTACAACTATCACGAATCTCCCTTGATCCCTGCTCACAAATATCTGATCTCCGGAATTGCACACTACTGTCGATGAGAGAATTCCCTCCAATTCCAAAGGAATGTGAGTAAACGCTCCTTCGAAGTGCATCCTTCCGATACCGATTTTGGTTCATTTCCATCTCCATACCAATCACCCAAATATCTCGATCATATCCCAAACCAGGCTCTCAACCATGTTCTCGACAAGGAACACGCGCCCTGCCAGCACCTCGAAATGCCATGTGTCGCCAGCTACAGCGATCATACCGCACGGCACTCCAGTGACATCGAGCCTCCTCGACTCGTTCCTCCCTATTTCGATTCTCATGATTTTCACCCAAATCAAACACTCTTTATACAAGATATACAGCATCCGTCAATATTAAACTTTCAATCAAAATTTGGGCATAAATGATACTTTTTAAATGTTTTTCATAATAAATGCTAATTATGGTAGAAATAAGTAAACTAAAGCTAGACAAGGCTGATCTGACCATACTCGCTGAACTGGATAGGGATTGCAGGGTATTCTCGACGAAATTGGCGAAGAAGACGCACAAGTCAAGGCAGGCCGTGGAATACAGGATAGGCCAGCTGAGGCAGAGAGGGATAATCGCGAGCTTCAATGCCTCGTTCAATCCGCACAAGATGGGCTATAAGCTGTACAAGATCTACCTGAAGTTGAGGAACATCCCAGGAGAGAAGGAGAAGCTCTTCAGGTACCTGGAGACTTCGGGAATAACATACTGGATGGGAGAATGCTCCGGGGTGTGGGACCTCATATTCGGGGTGTTCGCCAAGAGCGATTACGAGTTCTTCGACTTCAAGAACAGGTTCATATCGAAATTCAACAACATAATAGTCAAGGAGGAGGGCCAGATACTCGTGGATGTGAGGCAGTATCCGAAGATGTACTTCACAGACGAGCTCTCTGACCCAGTGATGTTCGCAGGCGAGGTTGTAAAGAATGAATTGGACGAGCTCGATTATGCTATCCTCGGTGAGATAGTGAATGATGGGAGGATATCCACTGTGGACCTTGCTAGGAAAGTCAGATCCACCCCGCAATCAGTCAAGGCCAGGATGGAAAGGATGGAAAAGAAAGGGATAATCATACAATACAGGATAGGGATTGACCTGAACAAGCTCGGACTGGAGCTTTACAAGGCAATGCTCACGCTAGACAGGTACACTCCTGAAGACGAGAAGAAACTGCTGAGCTATGTATCCAATCTGCCGAATTCCCATTATCTAATCAGGAATATGTGGAACATCGAATTGGAATTGGTGGTGAGCAATTACCAGGAATATTACAAGATTATTGAGGACCTTAAGAAAGAGTTCCCGCATGTGATAAGGACAGTGGATTCTGTGCTCATGATAACAGATGAATGGACCCCTGGATTCGGGAACCTGCTGAAGCTACCTAAAAGCACTGACTAAATTATTAAATACTGCACGCGGATAGAATATCATGAACATCACACTAATAGGCATGGCTGGAGCTGGCAAGAGCACTGTCGGCAAGAGAATTGCAAAGCAGATGGGCTATAATTTCCTTGACATAGACGATGTTATAGAGGCAAAGACAGGGATGAAGCTACAGCAGATAATAGACAATCTCGGCGATGAGAAGTTCATTGAAATAGAAGAGAAGGTTGTATTGGAGCTAGAGGGATTGAAGAATCATGTGTTCTCCCCTGGCGGAAGCATAGTCTATTCCCAGGCTGCGATGGATTTCCTGAAGAGGAATTCCACGATTGTATTTCTCGATGTACCTTTTAGAGTGATAGATTCCAGGCTCAGGAACCGCGCCAACAGAGGGATAATCGGATTGAAGGACAAACCGCTCGAGACATTGTTCAATGAAAGGCTTCTGTTGTACAGGAAATATGCTGATCTCACTGTGCTTCTCCAGGAAAGGATCAATGATGAAGCGATAAATAATATAATCGAGAAATGCCAGGCTAAAAGATAAGTGTTATTTTATTTGAATTTAGTGTCGCAGAGGAAGTCCTGGATGATGACAACGCTCTCATAATTCCTTATTATGTCAAGGAATTTGCTCCTCATTTCCCTCATGACTTTATGGAAATGAGCGCTGTCCTCTGCATCTATGTCTATCTGCATGTCCCACGAACCTACAGTTGAGGCATAGAATGCCACGTTTGGATGGGATTCGCAGAATTTTATGAATCTCTCCTGTTGTTCTGCTGTCGCGTGCTGCAGGCGGAGTAGGACAGCATAATGCTGGTACCCTAGGAGCTTCCTGTCCATCCAGCACGTGAATCTCGTGATTATCTTATCCTTGGTCAGCTTCTTTATCCTGTACTGCACAGCATCGCTTGAAATACCGAGCTCTGTTGCCATCTCTGTTGTAGGCATCCTGGCATCCTTATACAAAAGGCTGAGGATATCATAATCAATCCTATCGAGCTTTGCCCTGCTTTCCTCGATAGGGAAATGCTCATATCTGTATTCTTCCTGCAAAAGGTAGGCTGGGGGTTCTATGGATTGGATAACGCTGATTGTTATCTCCCTGTTCCTTATGTTCTTTCCGAACTTGTCCAGTATGCCATTCATTATCTCATTGAACTCTGCCACATCCCTGGCCTGGACAGTCACGAGGATATCCCACGCCCCGCTCCCGACCCCTACCCATCTTGCTTGAGGCATACTACGGAGGTATTCCACCATCCTATCCTCATCCTTCTCAGATATGTTCTCGAGCTGAAGAAGGATACGATACAATGTGTAGCCCAGCTTTCCGAAATTGATAATTGCATAATTCCTTCTTATGATCCCTTTAGCAATCATATTCTTTAGGCGATAATTAACAACTTCGGTGGACATGCCTACCTTCCTCGCTATCTGCGCAGCTGGCCTCCTCGAGTCCTTCTCGAGCTCTGTTATTATCTTCCTGTCCTTTATTGTCAATTTTAGGGGTCGCATGGCCATATTTAGCATATCCGCATATTGTTTTAAAAACATTCGTTTTTGCTAAAGTTTTTTCGAGAAAATTATATAATATCTGGAAAACAAATACTGACAGGTGATTGGTATGAAAAGCATGAAGAAAAAGATCTGGATTGTGGAGCACGGCGAGAGGAGGACCCTCTCTGGAGTCACGTTCGGAAAGCAGGATAATCCATTGACTGAAGGAGCCATACAGATATGGTTCCATGGCACCCGTGGATCATTGCCGGCGCCAGGGCCTGAAACTGTAGAATATGGTGGCAACACAGCATGTGTGAGCGTAGAATGCGGGAAGAACCTGATTATATTGGATTCAGGCAGCGGGATAAGGGGATATGGGTCGCAATTGAATGGAGGTATGAGCAAATATGACAACAAAGGGCTTGTGCTCATATCGCATGTGCACTGGGACCACATACAGGGATTCCCGTTCTTTGGTCCGTTCTATGATGCTAAGAACGAGTTCACAATATGCGGGCCGAAGAGCGTGAATTACAAGCTGGAGACTGTGCTTAAGGGACAGATGCAGCCGCCAAACTTCCCGATAAGGCTTTCTGACCTGCCTGCGAAAATAAATTTCAGAGAGTTGCAGCCAAGGACTTATCACTTTGGTGATATCACTGTCAGGGCTGCGAGGACGCAGCACCCTCAGACAGTGGCATTCAGCTACAGGATAAACTATTGCGGCAAGACTATAGTCTACGCCACCGATACCGAACATTACAGGAACGAGCTGGATGCAGACATGGTGAAGCAGGCGAAGGATGCTGATGTATTGATCTATGACGCGCAGTACACTCCGGAAGAGTATCCTTCCAAGATAGGCTGGGGACATAGCACATGGGAGGAAGGAGTAAAATTGGCGAGGGCTGTCAATGCGAAACTGCTCGTGTTATTCCACCATGACCCGACTTCGAGCGATGCCAAGATACAGAAGATAGAGGAGAGCACGAAGAGAGAGTTCTCTGCCTCTATCGCGGCAAAGGAGGGCACGGGCATATGTATAGACAATGAGCAATGCGCTGAATGATAGGAAAAAGAAATAGAGGGGAGGGCTTTCGCCCTCTCCGACATCTGCCTAATCGCCTCGCTTTTACTGGTCTACTTCTTTTTCTTCAAGTAATCTGCAACTACCTCTACCATCTTCTGAGTACTTGTCTTTCCTTCTTTCTTTGCAATTTCCTCAATCTCGTATAGCAGGGAGGTATCTATAGAGATCGATACTGAGACCTTAGGCATATTATTATTATAACAACAATATTTATAAATATTATTATAATTATAATAATGGCTCTTCGACGTGAGGATATGGATAGCAAGCAAATAATCAAGAGATTGAAGTCATCGGCCAATCCTAAAAATGTGGCAGGGATGGCGAGATTCGGCATCAATCCTAAGGGTACATTAGGAGTATGCGTGCCTGATATGAGGAAACTTGCAAAAGAGATAGGCAAAGATCACAAGCTTGCACAGGAATTGTGGAAAACAGGCATACACGAGGCAAGGATAATCTCGGGGATGATAGACGATCCCGCGGCAGTGACAGAGAAGCAGATGGATTCGTGGGTGAAGGATTTCAATTCATGGGATGTATGCGACCAAGTATGCATGAATCTGTTTGACAAGACGCCTTATGCATATGATAAGGCAAAAGAATGGGCAGCCAATGACAGGGAATTCACAAAGAGGGCAGGGTTCGCATTGATGGCATGCTTGGCAGTCCATGACAAAAAGGCGCCTGACTCAAAATTCATGCCTTTCTTTGCGCTCATCAAGAAATATTCCACAGACGACAGGAACTTCGTGAAGAAAGCTGTCAATTGGGCATTGAGGCAGATGGCCAAGGCTAAGCCGGGTCTCAAGAAAAAAGCAATCGAGACTGCGAAAGAATTGCAGAAAATGGAATCAAAGTCAGCTAAATGGATTGCATCTGATGCTTTGAGAGAATTAGAGAATAGATGATTATTGGTATTTACCAGTAAATGCCCAAGACTATGATGCCGAGCACTATTTCTATCCCCATTAGCAGCAATGTGAGATTCTTCTCAGTCAATCCGTTGAACTTGACCATCAGCCACTGCGCGAATGTGACTGATTTCTTAGGAGGATAGAGTTTGCCATCCTTCAGCACGCTTGTCCATGGCTGTGACACTTCTTGTGGAAGGCGATTTGGTATTTTGAAGAACACGAAATCGATTATGTGCGGCAGCAGCATTATCACTCCCGCCACCTCTATCCTGCCGAGTATGACTGTCACTCCTATCATGCACCCAATGAGAAGAGTCCCGACATCATCAGGGAATATCTTTGAAGGATACCAATTGAATATGAGGAAAGCAGCCAAGGAGCCCAGAAGGGCTGCGCTGAGCATCATCACTATAGATATGCCCATATGCCACCCAAGGACCAAAAGGATTGCCGCTATGACTGCGCCCATGCCTGCCTCCATGCCATTGAATCCGGCGAATGTGTTCGTCAGGTTAGTGGCCGCTGTTATGCCTATCGGGACGAGTATGAGCAAGTAAACGAGAGATGGGATAGGCAATGCGCCTATGAAAGGTATGGCCAATGTTTCCATTGCCGTTACCTTCAGCGCTATCAGGGGCAGCGCTGCCGCCAAAGGAAGGAGGAGCTTTATGTGCTGCCTTATCCCCACTATGTCATCAACGAACCCTACCAGCTCTATCATGAGTATGACCGAGAGTGCGGCTAGAAGGGATATTATCATCCCATCCTGCTGTACCCCGAATAATGCGCTCAGTGTGGCGAATGAGTTGATTCCTATAGCGAACAGTATCGCTATGATGATCCCTGTTGCAATCGCCAGGCCGCCTAGCTCTGCGACTTCGGGCTTGTCCTTCTTGTGGACATCCTTTCCTATCATCCCCCTGGCTTTCGCTGCTTTTATCACTATTGGAGTGAGCAACAGTGTAACAAGAAAAGCCACGAGCGCGATCGCCGGTGTGAGATACATGGGAATAAGTGTCAAAGAAGGTTTAAATTATTAGTGCTGTCGTGGAGGCAGAACGAGAAGCGGGGCTAATCAATCATTCTCAGAGCCGGCAGATCCTCTTTTCAGCCTCTTTTTGTATTTCTCAAGCGCTTTTTCCAGGGCTTCCTCTAAGTCTACATCGAAATGGTTCGCAATTGTGATCAATGAGTATAAGGAGTCTCCGAGCTCTGATTTGATCTCTTCTCTTCGCTTCATCGGCTTCCTACCATAATCAGACATCTTTAGAACCTCTTTTGACACCTCACCGAGTTCTGACATAAGATCCAAAACCAAGTGTTCTGGCGGTGATTGTAGATTATTCTTCTTGCAGAATTCCCTGATTCTTGCCTGCATTTCCTTCATAGATTTCATAATCCCACTCAAATTAACCTGATTAAAATATGCGAGGCGATTCCGCAGACAAGAAGTATCGCAGGAGCAGCCCATTTCAATACGGCCGCGATCGAGTTCGCTGCGCCTACGAGTTCTGTTGCTCTCTTAGGGCCGAATACATCTATCTCCATTGTGCTGCTGCCCACCCCGAACTCTACCTTTGAGAGATTATGCTCTGCTCTCTTGGCACTGTTCACGATGTCATGGATAAGCAATTCTATCTCATAATCGCTCATGCCCTGACCTATTGGATTAATGACTCCCTTGACAACGTTGACTGAGTGAGTGTCTGTGGTGCATACTTCCCCATCAATCTCCTTCTCCCTCAAGGCTGTGAGTATCCTGTTCCTGAATCCGGGTGTTATTCCATTCGCATCAATCACTACCATGCAGAATTTCCTCTTTCCTGTCCTGAACAATGCAATCTTTATGCCGGCATGTCCTATTGAGTGCAGGCGAGGATAGAATGATGATATCCCTAGCTCCAAGCTGTCATATTTTGCCTTCCGCATTCCTTGGAATGCATTCTCTATTGCCTTCTGATAATCGAAAACCAATGGGCTTCCGGATTCCACGTAGACCAATTCGCCTGTCTCTGCATTGTGAGCGTCTATGATGGCTGCCTTGCCTATGAACTTCTCAGCCTGGTTCTTGAGGGCAAGCCCGACTGAGAAATCTATATCTTCAGTCACCTTGGGGGCGTGCGTCAGCATGCAGAACCCTGCGCTCCTTGACGCGAGCCCTGAGACAGAGCATTCGTCCCCCCTGCCATGGATTATCCTTGCTGTAGATTCGAATTTCATCCCTTCCACGGCCTCTCTCGCTGCATGCGTTATCTTCCCCACATCCTCGCTCTTTATGGGATTGAAATCGTGTGTGGCAGTGCCATGGAAAACGAATGTATGATCATATTTGCTCATCCCTATCCCCCTGGCGATCAGATGAGGGAATTCGCTCCCACCAAGATTGCCGAAAGGCCCGAAGTGAAGATGAGGGACTATGAATGTTATCTTGTCATTGCCCCTTTTGCTCCTGAAGCAGATTACATCAATATTGGTCTTCACTTTCTCAGCGAATTTAGCAAAGATGCCTTCGAGTTCCTTTGTCCCCCTTAGCCACTGGGCGAAGAACATTGTGACAAGCGAGACACCAGTAACACCGAATATCCTCTTCACAGGAGCATCAATCAGCCAGAATATCACATACAGCCCCACTAAGAATACGGTTGAAGCAATCACTGAATTCATGATGAACAAGGGGACATCGGCTGAGAAGAATATCGCGAGCGGTAATTGGAACAAGAGATAGAGTACAGCAACCACTGGGGCGCGATACACCTGTGCGAACACAAGCCTCGCGACCAGGTACCACATGGCAAAGAGAAGGCCCATGCCTATCGCTATGAACTCAATACCGAAATATGACAGCAGCATGAATACTGAGAGTATCAGTTCTGACGCGAGGTATGCTGCCAGCAATTGCCTGAACTTCATCTTCCTGGACAGCCGCGAGACAATGAACGAGAAAACCAGTGCAAGGGCAAATGACAATCCCAAATTGACCAGTACATTCTCGATGGAGATCTGGGAATGCTTGACCCAAAGTCCTGCGAACGATGAAGTGACCGAGACTAGCAATGAAAGAATGAATGTGAATGCTAGAAGCATGCCTGTGCCTGGGAGCTTGAACATGTATTCTGTCAATCCCACGGCCTTCTCAGCAGAGCTATTTGTCATATAAATCCCGAATTGCTAAACCGAATAGAAACTGTACTCAGCGCTTGCCCCTCTTCCTTTCCTTCTCTATCATCTCATGCAGGAGATAGGTATTCTCGAGGAATTCCTTTGCCACGACATCGAAGCTTACCTTCCTCTCCGCAGCTATCTTCATCAGCTCAACTGTCATGTACCTGATCTCAGTATTTATGTTTGTCACGTCCTCTAGCATGATCCCACTCTCCTATTGCTTGATACTCCGATAACCCTAACATCCACCATATTATATAAAAAGCTACTCTCCGTATATAGGTTATGACGGAAGACAAGAAGCCAGGACTGAAGCCAGGACTGACAGAGAAGATATGCCCCACTTGCGGGGCGAAGGAGAGCGAGCAGGAATTCGTCGACTTCTTTTGCATCGATTGCCAGCGGAGGCGCCACAAGGTACAGCTGTCTTATGAGATACCTGTGGATGTATTCATACTGCAGTGCAAGAAATGCGGAATCTACAAGATAAGGAGATGGTACAGCTCGCTGAGGGAGATCGGATTGGACATCCCCACCCTGTTCAAGGGAGAAGTGTCAAATATAGTTGTTGTCTCGCTTTCCGAGAGGAGGGCTGTGGTCGAATACGTTGTGGAAGGGGAGAAGACCGTCACAGAGATCCCGGTCAAGATACATAAGACGTTGTGCAATGACTGTACAAAGATAGCCAGGGGGTATTTCGAGGCGATACTGCAGCTGCGGGGCGACAGGGAGTGGGTCGCAAGGATGAGGAAGAGAGTCGGTAGGGAGATCATGTACCACACATTCATCACAAAGGAAGAGGAATTCAAGTACGGCATCGATTTGTACATAGGCTCAACGCGAACCCTGAAGTCTATATTGAGGGACGAGGGATTGAAAGCCAAAACCTCTGAAAGACTGCACACCGCCAAGGATGGCAGGAAATTGTACAGGGTCACATTCTTGCTCAGGCAGCCCGAGGCGCCAGAGCCAGAATCGCAAGTGGAAGGGTAAAGCAGTATTGAAACAATAAGGTGTGGATTTGTTTTGGCCGTTTCTTGTACTTGGAATAATCATCCTATCAGGGATAGGCTCTATCATCCATAGGTGGGTCCTCAAGGATGAGAAGGATTTCCTGGCTTTCGGATTCGCTTTCCAAGTATTCGGAACACTATTCTTCATACCTATCCTATTAGTAGAATGGCAATTCCCATCGCAGCCTGAGGCCTGGATACTTGCTGTCATTTCTTCAATATTATGGGCTGCGATAGCGGTGGTCGGATTCAAGGCCCAAAGGTTCACGGAAGTGTCCTTGAGGTCACCCATCGGCAAATCAAAGATGCTCTGGGTAATATTCTTCGCAGCCCTACTCTTAGGAGAGGCTGTCACGCAGAATAAGATTGTAGGTTCGGCCTTGATATTCCTAGGAGTAGTGCTTGTCACATTCAAGACAGACGAGCCCCTTGGTGGGTTCGGTGACTTGGGAGTGAAGCTCACTCTCATTTCCGCATTGTTGGGGGGCGCTGTGGCTATAGTGGATAAAGTGGCTATGTCTTACTTCCAACCAGGAATTTATGGATTCATTGAATATATGCTACCAATGATATGGCTTGGCTTGTTAGTACCCCAGAGCACGAAGAGATTGGGCAAGCTATTGAAAGGCAAGGGTAAATGGGTCATCGCTGCTTCATTTCTGGCAGTGATATGGTCGTGGATGCTCTTCAAAGCCTACCAGCTCACAGATGTAAGCACTATAGCTCCATTGCTTGAGCTGTCGGTCATAGTCACAGTAATCGGAGGATTCATAATCTTGGGAGAAAGGAAAGACATCATCAGAAGGATTATAGGGACATTGATAATAATAGTTGGAGCATTGATCATAAAGGGATGATATGGTACACTTCGATAAAACTTGGTTCGGAACAGTAATGATCGATGGGAAGACGCACAAGGATGTGCTCGTAGTGGGAGATAAAGTCGTAGACAGAGAGAATATGAAGCCAGGGTGGTTCGACAGCAACGATCACCATTCAGTATATGACCACGAACTGAGCAAGCTATTGGAAGGGAAGCCGGAAGCAATAATCATCGGCGATGGCTATAGCAACGTGCTCGAGGTCCCCATAAGAGTGGCGAATGAGATAAGGCAGAGGAAGATAGAGCTCATCGTCTTAGACACGCCCAAGGCGATAGAGGAATATAATAAGATTTCTAAAACGAAAAGAGTGAATGCTCTCATCCATACTACTTGTTGAAACTAGCAAGGGAATATTATTTTAAAGCATGACATATCTATATGCTTCCCGACTTAAAGCCGAAGATAAAGCAACTGCTCGATGTTTCAGGAGCAGATGCGATTGTCATAGTGAATTCCTCCACTCCCGATCCAAACTTCTTTTATTTGACAAGGATGGAGAAGAGCGACTTCAGCCACTCGGTGCTGGTGCTGAAGAGGAATGGGATGACATTCATAGTGCCAAAGATGGAATACAATCTTGCTGCCAGCCAGGCCAGGAAGGCAGGAATCCTAGTGAAGCAATTCGGAAGCTTCAAGGAAATGGAAGAACTGATAAGGAAAGAGGCCTCTGGAAAGAGGATAGGGCTGAACCTTTCAAAGATATCTGTCAATAGCTTCAGCTCCTTGAAGAAAATACTGAAAGGAAGGAAATTCATTGATATTTCTGGGCGGATTGCCGATATCAGGAAGACAAAGACAGCTCCCGAGATAGAATCAATCAGCAAGGCATGTGGAATAGCGAGCAAGGTCATGAAGGAAGTCCCGAAAATAATCAAAGTAGGGATGAAGGAGAGAGAAATAGCTGCAGAGATTGACAAGAGATTGAAGATTTATGGAGCAGATGTCGCATTCCCGACAATAGTGGCAGTGGGGAAGAATTCATCGAATCCGCATTACACTGCAGGAGATAAGAAAGTGAAGAAGGGAGAATTCATACTCGTGGATTTCGGATGCAAGGTAGGGAATTATTGCTCTGATACCACAAGGACTTTCATAGTTGGCAAGCCCTCGGCTAAGCAGAAAGAGATGCTAGAGCTGTGCAAGAGGATACAGATTGAGATAATCAAAATGATAAGGCCGGGAGTCAAATTCAAGGATTTGCAGAAGAAAGCCAATAGCATGTGCGAGAAGAGATATGGGAAGATGATGCACATGATAGGCCATAGCCTTGGAATCGAGGTTCATGACCCAATGGGAAACACTAAGAGACTAGAGGAAGGCATGATTATTGCGATCGAGCCTGCGTTGTATGTTAAGGAATTGGGTGGTGTGAGGATAGAGGATGACATCCTCATAACAAAGACAGGATGCAAAAAATTGACGGTTTAAGTATGGAATTATTTTGGGGCCAAAGTGACTTTTGCATATCCCCTTATTTTCGCCAATTCCCTGACTTCTGATAGCTTAACTCCCGAGATTTTCTCTGGATATGTATAGTATTCCTCGGCATTTGTAGCTATCTCGTTTAGCAATAGGTTTATCGCTATGTCCTCAGACTTCTCGCTGGAAACCTCGTGGGATCCTATGAGATTCTCCTTGGCCTCTTCGACTTCCTTTGAATCGACTTTTTCCAATGACCTGGCCTGCTTAAGGGCTATCTCCTCCACTTCCTTTAGCTTGTCCTTGCTTGTGCCTATATAGATGGCTTCGAACCCGTAATCCTTTTCCTGCGAAAGATAGCTATGGACAGTATACGCGAGCCCCCTCTTCTCCCTTATCTCCTGCCATAATCTGGAACTCATCCCCCTACCGAGTATGCAGTCGAATATCTCCGCAGCATACTTTTGCTTCTGGGAAAATGTTGGGGCATGGAATCCCAATGCGATATGCGCCTGGTGGAGATCCTTCCTCAATTCAGAATGATCTCTCAGATGAGGGATGGGATTGACTTTGGGGAGGGGGTTCCTTTTTATCTTAGGCATATGCTTCAGGACGGCCTTCCTTATCTCTTCTCTTGGAATATCGCTAACAACCGTGAATATCAAATTGTCAAGGGAGTAATATTTGTAATAATCCAGCAACTGATTCCTTTTTGCTCTTGATAACGAATCCACTGTCCCTAATCTAGATAGTCCGAATGGGGGGGAGTATAGCATCTCCTTCAGCTTGCCTAGCACGTACTGTGGGGGGGTATCATGCCTCCTCTTTATCTCTTCGAATATGACTTTCCTCTCTTTCTCTATCTCTACAGGGCTAAATACTGAGTTGAAGGCCATGTCTGATACGACATCTATCCCCTTTTCGAAATGCTCCTTCGGCATCTTCGTGTAGATGGATGTTATCTGATCGCTCGTGAACGCATTTATCTCGCCGCCGACCCCTTCTATCTCGCGGGTTATCTGCTCCTGGTTCCTCTTCTTGGTACCTTTGAATATCATGTGCTCAATGAAATGGGCGATCCCCTTGAATTCGGCAGGTTCATATGCCGACCCGAATCTCGTTGCCACGAATATAGTGGCCACTGGGATCTGCCTCCTGTCGCAGATAAGTGTGGCTCCGTTCGGCAATATCTCCTTGTGAAAATTGGCTGATGAATTAGATGACATGCTAATAGCATCATTGAATGCTTTAAAAACATTAACCCAAATATATACGAGGTCTTATTATGTTGAAAACAAATGAAATCCAGGCATTGGCTAAACAAGTCGTAAAGAGTATGAGAGTGGGGAGGAAGTACAACAAGAAGGGCATAGAGAAAGCCAAGAAGAAGTACGGGTGGATCGAGAGATTTATCAAGAAATACGCTGGCAAAGTCATCGACCCGAAAAAAGTCGGGGATTTCAATCTCACAGAAGAGGCAGTGAAGGAGCTGTCTCATCCTAAATACGGCCCCCTCTTAGGGAAGAGAGGGAAGAAGTTCCTTGTCAGGGACAAGATAGGGGAATGCGTAAGGCTTTGGTATCACCCCGATAATTGGGAGCTGACTAGAGCTATAGCGATGGAGATGATAAGGGCGGGCGCCCACCCTTCGTGGTCACCGATAACAAATGTCATAGATAAAGAAGTGATGAAATACGCAACGAGAGAGAGCCTTGAGGAGCTGCCTGAGCTGTCTATAGCGATGGCAGATGCCCTGGATGTGAGGATTGCAGTCGAGAACGATGAGGACCCGGAATGGAAGAAAGGAATACCTTCATGGAAATTCCAGGCAAGCCAGGATGTATCGCAGTATCTTCACCAGCTCTTGGATGAAAGAGAACAGAGGTGGCTTGTTTTAGGTTGGCCTTTCCCGAGTGTTGCCAAGTATTACGGCAAGACCCCAGAATGGTATGCAAGAATGATATTCGATTCTTTGAGAGAATCGTTCTCGCAGAACACAAAAAGGGTTTCTTCGTATTATGAAAATAAGCTGAAGTCTGCGGACAATGTCAGGATTGTGGATGACAAAGGGACTGACCTCATTCTCAGCGTCAAAGGTAGGCACATATTGAAGGATATAGGCTACATAACTGATGAGATGGTCAAGATAGGTGATTTAGGTCTGAACATACCCTCTGGAGAAGTATTCTGCGCACCGATTGAGACAAGCACGGATGGGAAAATATTCTTTGATAGGATATTCATTCCGGGCTACGGTTTTGTGGGGGGGCTGTGGCTGACGTTCAAGAAAGGCAGGGTCGTGAATTTCAAGGCAAGTAAGAACCAGGCTGGATTCGCCAAATTCTTGAAGGAGAACACTGAGAGCACAAGGACAACTGCAGAATTGGGAATTGGTTGCAATAAGAAGGCTGCGTTCTCGGGCTATATCCTCACTGATGAAAAGATACTTGGCACGATACATATCGCAATCGGCAACAACACAGGAGCATACCATGGAAAGAACAAGGCAAGCGCACATCTCGATATGGTGAAGGACATGAAGAAAGCGAACGCGAAGATGTATGTGGACGGGAAAATCGCGATGAGCAAGGGATTGCCTGTGTGGTGAAATGATGGGAGAAGTCAATAGCAAAGAACTTGAGCAAGCCGCGATGAAACTGCTGAAGGAAAATATCAAGCTCAAGAAGGAAGAGAAAGTAGTCCTTGTCACAGACCGGGAGAAGGATCGTGTTTTTGATGCAATAAGAAGTGCTGTAAAGGCACGGGGTAACAAGCTGTCGATAATAAGGATCAGCCCTGACAGACCTTCAAGCTCGCCAATACCGCAGACCGCGAAGGAGTTCAACAAATGCGATGTGATAATAGCTCCGACCACTAAGAGCATCTCTCACTCCCCTGAAACATACACCGCGAGGCACAAATATGGAGCAAGGGTCGCATCGATGCCAGGGATCACACCCGAGATGTTCATAGACGCTATGAAAGTCAACCCAAAGGATGTGAAGAAGCTGAATGATTGGTTCGCAGGCAAATTCAGGAATGCAAAGGTCGTTAACATACTAACCCCTTCCGGCACAAACCTGAAGGTAGATATCAAAGGTGTTGAATTCAGGGGCGACGATTACGGAGACATAAGTGGGAGGGAAATCCTCAACAATGTGCCATTCGGAGAGTTCTATGGGTGGATAGCGAAAGGGCTGGGCATCGTATTCATCGATTATTGGAAGACAGAGATAATACCTAAAGACAGGGCTTGGGTCTATCTACAGAAAGGCAGGATAATTAAATGGAACAAGGGGGCCGAGCCTTTGATCAAGGTTCTGAAGGGCGCGGGTGAATGCGGACTAAGGATAGTCGAACTGGGCATCGGAACCAATACTGCTTTCAAGAAACCCATTGGGAATGTGCTACAAGATGAGAAAATCTACGGCACATGCCATATCGCATTCGGAGGGCACGGGACAGAGAGGCTGTGCTCCGTGCATATTGATGTTATAATGATCAGGCCCACCATCTGGGTCGATGGCAGGAAAATAATGGAAAAAGGAAAATTGATAAAATAATGTGGAGATTGAAGATGTTAGTAGAGGTTAACTATGAATTTTGAGACTGTGGCTCAGGCCTTCGCAAAACTTGAGGAGACGAGCGGAAGGCTGCAGATGATCGACATACTCGGCGAGCTCTTCAAGAAGGCGGGCAAGGACGAGATTTCTGAATTAGTCTATTTAATGCAAGGGCAGGTCGCACCCCCATTCGAGACAATAGATGTGGGGATGGGAGATAAATTCGTGGAGAAGGCCATTGCTGTCGCCACAGGTTACACCGCAGAACAGATAAGCGCCAGCTATAGGAAGACAGGGGATCTCGGGAAGACCGCAGAGGCACTGATGGAGAAGAAGAAGCAGACTTCGCTTTTCTCAAAGGAATTGAATGTGAGATATGTACATGCATCATTCATCAAGATAGCAAAGACGAGCGGAGCTGGTTCGCAGGACACGAAGATCAAACTACTGGCTGAAATGCTTAATTCCTCCTCCCCCATAGGAGCGAAATATCTTGTCAGGATACCCTTGGGTAGGCTCCAGCTCGGGGTCGGGGACCCGACTATACTCGATGCCTTGTCTGTGGCTAAGGAAGGTGACAAAAGCATGAGGGAGGATTTGGAAAGGGCATACAATCTGTGCAGTGATCTTGGTCTCGTAGCTTCCGAGTATTATAAGGGGAAAGAGAATATCAAGAAGTTCAAAATCACCCCATTCCATCCAATCAGGCCGGCACTAGCAGAGAGGGAGCCAACGCCCGAAGCGATAATTAAAAGATTGGGCAAATGCGCCGTAGAAATAAAATATGATGGATTCAGGATCGCAGTCCACAAGGTAGGCGATAAGGTGCAGCTGTTCTCTAGGAAATTGGAGAACACAACCCACATGTTCCCTGAAATAGTGGAGGCAGTAAGGAAGAATGTGAAGGCAAAGGAAGCGATCTTTGAAGGGGAAGCATTGGCATACAATGAATCCACAGGAGAATATTACTCATTCCAATACACAATCCAGAGGAAGAGGAAGCACGGCATAGCTGAGAAAGCTGAGGAGATGCCTTTGCATCTTTTCGCGTTTGACATCCTGTACTTGGACGGGGAGGACCTCACTGTAAAGCCATACACGGAAAGAAGGAAGCTACTTGAGAAGACCATAAAGGAGGGGAAAAGCATTTCTGTCGGAGAGATCTTTATCACTGATGATACTAAGAAATTGACGAATTACTTTGAAAGCGCGATTGAAAGAGGAATGGAGGGTATAATAGCCAAGGACCTGAACGCCCCTTATGTGGCGGGCGCAAGGAAGTTCGCTTGGATCAAATACAAGAGGTCTTACAAAGGAGAACTTTCCGACACCTTGGACTTAACCATAGTCGGATATTTCTTAGGCAAAGGGATAAGGGCTGAATTCAAGTTCGGGGGCCTCCTCTGCGCTGTTTATGATGAAAAGGAGGATATGTTTAGGACAATAGCGAAGGTCGGTAGTGGATTCTCTGAAGAGATGATGCAGAAGCTGAAGAAAGAATTGGATAAGATCGCTGTCGAGCATAAGCCTGCCAGGGTGGATTCATTGATAGAACCGAATTTCTGGGTCCAGCCGAAATACGTGATTACGGTCAGGGCTGATGAGATAACTGAATCCCCTATGCATACGGCTGGAAAAAAAGAGGATAAGGGATACGCCCTCAGGTTCCCGAGGATGGTGGGAGATATACGCACTGACAAGAAGCCGGAGGACGCGACTAGTGTGACCGAAATAATTAAAATGTACAAGATGCAAAGGAGAACACAGCTAGGAATGGATGGTGGTTTTGATGTTTTTGTTTAAGAAGAAGGAAAACAGGAAGATTACAGAGCTTGAGAGGGTGAAAATGGAATCCAAACGCGAGGATCTCTTGAATGAAAGTATAAGGATAATGCACACAACTAGGGCGCCTTGGAACAGAGATCAGAAGCACGCCAAAGCAAATGGCTTGCGTTTGTTGGCTGGGGAAACATTATAAATGTTATTTTCAATTCTAATTAATACACTCTTTATAATCAAGATATGATTGGATTAAACAAGAGTTGTTTTTTTAGGTGATTTTATGGCAGACAAAGTGAAAGTATCTGACTTGAAGCCAGGCATGAACGCCACAATTGAAGGCGAGGTCACAGCGATTGAACCAACCAGGGAAGTGAGGACAAAATTCGGAAAGCTGATAAGAGTCGCAAATGCGACAGTAGCTGATGGTTCCGGAGAGATAATAGTCACGCTCTGGGAGAATGATATCGACAAGGTGAGCATCGGAGACAGCATAACTATAGACAATGGCTGGGTCTCAGAATTCAAGGGATCGATGCAAATGACTGCAGGGAAACAAGGTAAGATAATCGTAAAGGAAGAGTAAGGTAAGCACCGGATAATTACGATGTGCGCTTATGACAATTCTAAGCGATGTTGATATCAAGGAAGCTATGAAAGCGGGAGCCATAAAGTTTATCCCAGCTATTTCTAATGACCAGATAGGCGCAGGCTCGGTCGATGTTACCCTTAGCGAAGAGTTCTGGAAAATCAAGGTGAAGAAGAACAGGACATTCGATCTAAAGGTCATAACTTTTGAGGATATATTCGAGAAAGTCGAGGAAAAGAGCATCACGATCCTGCCAGGGGAGCTTATACTCGCAAAGACGCTGGAGAGAATACATCTTGCCCCGAACATCTGTGGATGGATTCAGGGGAGGAGCAAATTCGCAAGAATGGGGATAACTGTACACACGGCATCAAGCTTTATCCAGCCTGGCTCGAACAATCACCAGATTCTGGAGATAGTGAACCTCTCCCCCAATCCGATGATCCTTCATTCAGGGATGAGGATATGCCAGCTCGTGTTTGAGATGACTGCTAAGGAAACATCCAAGCCATATTCAAGAGAAGGGACATTCTCAAAACAATAAGAAATTTAATTAGTTCCGCTCTTAGTTACTAGCAATATATTGCGGCTGTAGTCTAGCCTGGTAGGACGCGGCCTTCCCAAGGCCGCAACCCGGGTTCAAATCCCGGCGGCCGCACTAGCTAAGATCTTTGACTATCCTTTTCAAAGAGCTCAGCCTTCTTATTAGATAATCTGGCTTTTCTTTCTTCAGTTTGCTTGCTGAATGCCATCCGATAATAGCAACTGATACGCAGCCTATCTTCTTGGCGACCTGAACATCATTGACCATGTCGCCAACATAGATTGTCTCCTTGGGAAACGCATGGAACTGCTTCATGAATTCCCTTATCACCACTTCTTTGTCCAACTTATCCTCAGCTGTGACTACTGCATCGAAACATGAATAGAATTTCTCCTTGATATGGAACTTTTCCATTACTGATGAGACGAATGCCTTCCTGCTATTTGTCCTCAATACAATAAGGTAATCTTTCTTCAATGCTGCCAATGTGTCAACAACTTGCTTTCTCTCCCTGACAAGCCCCATACCGTGCCTGATAAGCTGCATATCGGTTTCATATGCTATTTTCAAGGCTAGGGGAGCGCCTTTCTTCATTTTAGCCAGTATCTCTATGACAGTATGGCTCTTAGGGCCCAAAGCTGGCTCAATATCCCCGTAATTTAGTTTCCACCCGTATTTCGCAAGTGTCTTCTTGAAATAATAGAGGTATCCTTGCTTTGTGCTTGCAAAGACACCATCAAAATCAAAGACAATAAGCTTGATTCCTCCTTTCTTGCCTCTCTTGGATGCCATGAATGAATTAAGGATAGGGATTTAAAATCTATTTCCAATATTTCGGCATGGACATGACTAAAGCGCAGCTTGTTCTCTTGCTACTGATCTCATCAGTATTTGCGGTATGCATCCCAACCCAGAGATCGATGTATGTGCCTGCTGTGATAAATGAGAATTACAGTGAGATGCTCAGCATAGATGTGGAAACCCAAGTAGGAAATGGAGAGGTGTATGCTTCAATAGGGCCCCAAATAGGAGAATATACTCAAGAATCTGAGAAGATAGCTGCAAGTGTGGCGTATGAAATAGCAGGTTCGGAAGACTGTGATGTTTTGCTGAAGATAGATACACCTGAAAGTATCAGCAAGATAGATGGGCCGAGCGCAGGAGCGGCCATGACTCTCCTCATACTGTCAGCACTTGAGAACAAGCAATTGAGGCAGGATTTTGCGATAACTGGAACAATAGAGGAAGATCAGAGCATTGGTCCTGTGGGCGGGGTGCCTCTCAAGGCTGAGGCGGTTGCAAATCTAGGGAAGAAGCTCTTCTTAGTGCCTTATCTCGATAGCACAGATAAGGTGCTGATGCTGATAATGCAGAAGAATTATGATATTCAGGCAGTACAGGTTGAATCAATCACTGAAGCATACAGTATAGCACAGGACACGAGCACACTAGTAAGCAACATAGTGCTCTCGAACGAGACTATCCCTTCCTTCAAGAGCTCTACTTTGAATCATTCATATGCAGTGTATTTCATGAATGTCTCGAAGAAGATGATAAAAGATGCCGAGGCCTTAGCTAACGGTGTTGGCAACAGGCAACCTAATGCTAAGGGCAATCTCATTTCGAGGGTTGAGATAGCCAAGGCAGCGGACAGGAGTGGAAATTATTATACTGCTGCAAATACTGTCTTCATACTGGGAGTGGATTCCAACTTATTGGATTATTCTGAAGATGAGTTCTACTCGCACTTAGAAAGCACCCAGAGATGCATAGATGAATTCCAATTAAACGATGTCGGGACTTCTTCATTGGACAATTTTGAGCTCTCTGGAGCCGCGAATCTTAGGTATCTCTGGGCGAAGAAGAGGATGCCATCAGAAACAAGCTTGGATGAGCTTGAAACCTTGTCGATGAAGCTGAATACATACAGTGATGTCCTTTATTCTGAGAGCTGGTGCACTGCTGCAAAGGATATGAGCACATTCAGCCATGAGGAGGGCAGGATAAATATGACAAAAGCAGGTGAAATCGCGAAGAACATCATAGACATCGCGTCTGACGATCCCAACATAGCAGAAGATGAAGACCTAAAGTGGCATCTCGCTGTCGCGCAGGAAGCCTATGATGAAGAGATGTATGTCGAAGCGATAATAGATGCAAATTTTGTGATTGCTGGAGAGAGTATCCTATCATTAGGGAACATGACATTGAAAGAAGTAAGTGCTGAGATAAACAAGATAATAGATGAAAAAGGATCTAAGAATTACACTTTCTTGTGGCCCCAGCTTTATAAGAACCATGCAAGGACATTCGAAAGCAGCGATGAGATAACAGCGGCAAGGCTCTATGTATTAGCTGACGGCATTGAAAGCAGCCTGTCAGCGGTGAAGAATGCATCCATGCCACTGTCGAATGGGACGTTATTGAACGTGACGATACCTGAACCCCAGAAGAACATTACTTCACCGATAGGGGAGACAAGAAGGTTCGCAGAGCCCGAGCCCATGGAAGGATGGGACCTCAGATACTTGCTGTACATCTTGATAATGATAGCACTGGGATACATCATCCAGCATGAGAGGAACAAACGGATGAAGGAAAAGGAGTCAATGGAAAGAATGTTGGAAAGGAGGCAATTGGAGATACCGAAGCCCTGATTTAATCTTATTCAACCTTATTCAGCTTATTCCTGCCAGGAGGAATGAGAGTAATGCGAGCGCTGATCCTATAAGGGTCCACTTTCTCCCAGATCTCAATGTGGCCACATCATATTTTTTCAAGATATTGACCGCTATTAGAAGGAATATGAGATCGACAACAATGATGAGCATGTATAATGGCTTATTCTTGAAGAAAGAGAAGATAGGGAACAGGCTCAACAGCACTCCCATGAGATAGCAGATTACGATGCTGTATGTGGTTTTCTTTGGCCCTACTATGATTGGAAGGGTCCTAGCTCCTGTTTCCTTGTCTCCTTTCATGTCCTCTATGTCCTTCATCATCTCCCTGCCAAGCCCGATTATGAAGACTATCCCTGAAAGGACGAGGATCGCATCGTTTACGGCCCCTGCAATGATTGCTCCGAATACAAAGGGCAGTGCCATTGTTATGCCAATGAATATGTTGCCTATTACTGAATATTTTTTCAGCTTTGAATTGTAGGCTATAGATAGCAGCGAGAACGCAGCTGCAACAAGGAAACATTCGGGAGATATGAACACTGAGATCACATTGCCTATCAGGAAACATGCCAGGCTCAGGTGGAAAGCTGTCTCTCTCTTCAATGCCCCCCTTACCAAAGGCCTGTCTTCCCTTTTATTCACTAGGTCTGCCTTCAGATCGATGTAATCATTCAGCGCGAATGCGCCCATCTCTATGAATAGTGCTGTGAGAAAGCCCAGGGCAGCAGGGAATGTGAATATAGCCTGCAATCCAGCTACAAGAATTATCCCTATGAGCACAGCTATCCCATACATCACACCGTGCTCTATCCTTGTGAGCTCGATTATTGCCTTTATTTTGTTAGGTTTGTCCTGCATGTTCATCCGTTCTCTTTTCCCTTCATCCTTCTTATCCTTTCGTTTATCTTTCTCCAATGGCTACCTTCCCAATACACCTGGCCACAGGATTTGCACCTGAGGAAATCATCAAATCTTGCCACAACATCTTCAGGAATTTTACCTTCCACTTCCCTCTTTCCTACAAGTTCCAGATTCCCTCCGCATTTGGTGCATAAAGTCCTTTCCTCAAAACCCTCAATTTTAATCTTGAATTTCTTGACAACCAGACCCAATTGGCTCTCCACACTTGTTTCTTCCTTTGGTATGGCAAATACTTTAATCTTAAGCCTCTTTGCCCTCTCGACAAGTTCCTGGTCCCTTGTAAGCAGGATCAGCCCGTCCCTCTTGGCTTGTTCAAGTATCTTGGTGTCATCTTCGTCCTCAGGCATATCTGCCCGTACGCCAAGAATCCTCAGCCATCTCCCAAGCTTCTGGAGCATGACATCCACCAAGAACTTCTCTCCGACCATAATTCCACAATTGAGGTTCTTTATCATCTTTTTTATTCCTTTCGAACGATATAAGGATATTCGGTTTTTTGTTCAATTGGAAAGGATCAGATGCTAAAATCAATCACATTGAAGAACTGGAGATCCCACAAGGATTCTACTCTTAATTTCGCCAAAGGGACAGATATAATTGTGGGAAGGATGGGTGGAGGCAAGTCTTCTGTGATTGATGCTATATGCTTCGCATTGTTCGGAACTTGTCCAGCAATACAGCACAGGAGGCTGAAGGTTGGGGATTATATCAGGAGCAAGCCTGACGGGGCGAAGGAGGCAGAGATAACCCTTGTCTTCCAGCACAAAGGGGATGAGTATTCAATCAAGAGAATCATTAAGAAGACAGGTACTACTGAGGGGGAGGTAAGGAAAGATGGAAGGCAAATCGAAGGACCCCAGTCCGCAAAGGCTACCGAATTCATAGAGGGAATGCTGGATGTAAATTATGATCTCTTCACGAGAGCAATCTATTCAGAGCAGAATAGGATAGATTATTTCTTGACGCTGCCGAAAGGAGAGAGGAAAAGGCAAATCGATGAATTGCTTGGGCTTGATAGATTTGAAGAGGTCAGAAAGAATGCCACGACGGCGGTCGGAAGGATAAAAGTCATGTATGAAGACAAGAAAAGCATCATAAAATCATTTGACATCGAGAGGACGAAACTTGAGATATCCAGTATAAATGAGGAATTGAAGGCTCTTGATGGAGAGATAGCAAGGACAAAGGCCCAGCTTTCCAATACGAGCGGCCAGAAGAAAGAGATGAAAATTAGGTTCAATGAATTGGAATCTGCCAGAGTAAGATACACTAAGCTGAATGAGAGATTATCCGGGCTTAAGCATTCCATGGACATGCTTGAGAAAGACCTGAAAGAAAGCAAATTTGACGAGTCTGAATTCCTTAGATTAGGGAAAAATATTGAAGAGCTCAGGGAAAAGAAGCAAGGTATGCAGAAGGATTATGATACGAAGGACAAGGAACTCAGCATAATCTCAAGGAAATCAGGGGAGCTCGGCAGATCTGAGATAGATCTTGAGGAAAGGATTACAAGAAAAGAGAAACTGCTTATTTCTATGAAGGAAGTTGACAGGGGAGAAATCGAAAAGGATTTGCGCTCTAATGAAGCCGAGAAGGAGAGATTGATGCAGGCCCTCGCAGATGGAAAGGCAATGATTTCTGACTTTGAGAAGGCAATCGTAGAATTAGAGAAAGAAATTGGCAAGTGCCCTGTCTGTGACTCTGAATTGCCGGAAGGGAAGAGGATGGAACTCAAAGAGAAAAAGACCAGTTATATCGAAGTAACTAAAAAAGAGATGGAAGAATCCAGGCAAAAACAGACAGAAATTGAAAAAGGTATAAAATCCCTCAAGGACAAGCTGAGGGTTGTTGATGAAACCTTCTCGAGACTTAAGGAATTTGAAGGAATCGAAGAGAAAAGGGAAAAGATAGGGTCAGAGAAAAAGGATAATGATTCGAAACTAGACTCATTGAAGGCTGAGAGGGAGAAATTTGCTGCAGAGCTGAATGGCATCGCTGAAGAATACAATTCACTGGCAAAGCAATTCGAAAGGATGAGGGAGCTTAAGAGCAAGCAGGAAAAATATGCTATTATGAAAAGCGAGCTCAAGGAAGTGGAAGAGGACATCACAAAGACAAAGTTCAACGAAGATGATTGGAAGAAGGCAAGAAAGGAGCTCGAAGAAGCCGCATTAGGTGAGACAAGGATCACTGGAGAGCTGAATGCAAAGCTGCAGAAGGAGAAGTTCGAGAATGAGAAGCTCAATGACAGGGAGAAAAGGCTGAAAGAGATAGAGAAATATGAGGAAGAGACAAGGAGTTACGAGGAGAATATAGAGAAACTACAGCTTTTCTCCAATGCCATAATAGAGACACAGCAGGCCTTGAGGGAAGAGCTTGTGGCAGCTATAAACGAGGCCTTAAGTGAAGTCTGGGGAATCTTGTATCCTTATTCGGATTATCCTACAGTGAAGATACAGCCCTCTGAATCGGATTATGATCTCGTATTCAAAGTGGGAGAGGAATGGATATCTGTAGATGGGATCGCAAGCGGAGGGGAAAGGGCCTTGGCCTGCCTCGCCCTTAAGGTATCATTTGCAATGGTCTTGACCCCCAACCTGAGCTGGCTGATACTGGATGAACCAACTCACAATCTTGATGAAGAGGCCGTAAGGACTTTGGCTGTGACACTGCATGACCACATACCAAAGATTGTGGAGCAGACATTCGTGGTGACGCATGATGAGAATCTCAGGGATGCTGCCAGTGGAAAGCTGTTCAGGATAGAAAGAAATAAAGATATTCCTGAGATAAGCAGTGTGGAAGAGATATCAGTCTAGCTAGTTATTTTAGATTAATGAGGGATTACAATGAAAACGAATGGAATAGTTGCAAGAGAAATAATAGATTCGAGGGGAAATCCTACCGTGGAAGTGGATGTAGTCGGAGATAAGGGATTCGGAAGGGCTGCCGCCCCTTCAGGAGCGTCAAAGGGCATGAGAGAAGCCTTGGAGCTCAGGGACGATGACAAGAGATTCATGGGTAAGGGAGTGCTCAAGGCAGTGGATAATGTTAACAAAATGGCGAAGAGCATCATTGGGAAGGATTTGACGCAGAAGCAGGTCGATGATATCCTTGTCAAGATGGCTGGGGAGAACAAGACTAAGATGGGAGCGAATGCCACGGTAGCATTGTCATTGGCATTCTGCGCAGCATCCGCGAATTGCGAGGGATTGCCTATATATGAATATTTGAACAAGAACGCATGCACACTCCCTGTGCCATTGATGAACATAATAAACGGTGGCCAGCATGCGGGCAACGAACTTGCCATCCAAGAGTTCATGGTGATACCTGCCAAGTTCGACAAATTCTCAGATGCATTGAGGGCAGGTTGTGAAGTTTATCATACACTGAGCAAGATTGTTGTAGAGAAATATGGCAAGGGGGCTAAGAATGTAGGGGATGAAGGAGGATTCGCTCCACCCATGAAAACGACAAAAGAGGCATTGGATGCCATCACCACTGCAATCAACAAAGCAGGATACGCTGACAAGGTATTCATCGGCATGGACTGTGCATCATCGAACTACTTCGATGAGAAGTGCAAGAAGTATGTTATTGATAGCAAGGCTATGAATTCAGACAAGCTCCTGGAATACTATGCGAGCTTGGTGAAGGATTATCCTATAGTCTCGATAGAGGATCCATTCCATGAAGAGGACTGGTCTGCATTCACAAAGGCAGCTAAGGAATTGAAGATCCAAGTTATTGGAGATGACCTCCTTGTGTCCAACATCAAGTACTTGAAGAAAGGTGTCAAGGAGAAGGCAGGAAATGCCATACTACTCAAGGTGAACCAGATTGGAACCCTGACTGAGGCAATGGATGCAGCGAAGTATGCGCAGGACAATGATTGGAATGTGATTGTGAGCCACAGGTCTGGAGAAACAGAAGACACATTCATCGCCGATCTCGTAGTCGCATTGGAGGCTGGACAGATAAAAACAGGAGCTCCCTGCAGGACTGAGAGAACTGCGAAATACAACCAGCTATTAAGAATCGAGGAAGGTCTCGGCAAGAAGGCGAGATACGGGCTAGGTTTTGGAAAAGGATTGCTTATTTGAATCTAGGGATATGATGAAAAAGATTATTGCCATCGGAGGTGGAGAGATAGGAAGACCAGGTTACCCTATTGAAACCACAGGGATAGATAGGGAGATCATCAGGCTTACAGGCAAAAGACACCCCAAGCTGCTTTTCATCCCTACCGCTAGCTCGGATAGCGAAGACTATACTGAAGCAATCAAAAAACATTTTGGTAAGAGACTTGGATGTGAAGTTGATACCCTTCTTTTAATTAAGGAAAAGCCGATTCTGAAAAAAATATCTGATAAGATACTTGGAGCGGATATTGTTTACGTCGGTGGAGGAAACACACTTAAGATGCTTAATCTATGGAAAAAGCTTGGTGTAGACAGGATACTTCAAAAGACATATGCAAAGACAGATACTGTTTTATCTGGACTTAGCGCTGGCGCCATATGCTGGTTCAAATATGGAAATTCGGATTCTAAGCTTAAATCGACTGGAAATCTCGCCAGGATAAGGGGGTTGAATTATATAGATGCATTGGCTTGCCCCCATTATAATGCAGAACGAATTAGGAGACCTGCTTTAAAATCAATGATGAAAATAACTGAGGGAGTAGGGCTAGCATTTGATAATTGCTGTGCAATTGAGGTTATTGGTGATAAATATAGAATTCTAAGTTCAAAAAAGAATGCAAATGCTTACAAGGTTTATTGGAAAAACGGAAAGTTTTATCACGAAACAATCGAGAAGAGTAAAGAACTCAGGCCTTTGGCAGAAATCTTAACTAAGAGGTAGGCAACCAAGAAAATGAAGGGATTGTTGATATGACTGATAATTTTGCAATTGCTGTGAAGGCCTTCATTGTAAAGGACGGAAAGCTATTGATAATCAGGAGAAGAGACACTGATGTGCACAAGCCAGGAATTTGGGAGATTCCTGGCGGCAGGCTTGCACCAGCTGAGAACCCGTTCGATGGCCTGAAGAGAGAGGTGAGAGAGGAAACTGGATTGGATGTCACAATACTGAATCCTCTCAGGGTGCATCATTTCACCCGGGACGATGGGCAGAAGATAACTATGCTAACCTTCCTCTGCAAGCCGGCAACCGCAGATGCTATTATTAGTGAAGAGCACACTCAACATGAATGGATTGGGATAGACAATGCGCAATCCAAGCTGCATCCTGCATTTCATGAGGATGTGGGGATATTCAAGACTTATTTCCAAGGTAAAGTATAGGTATCATTATGGTATGCTGGCTGAAGTTCCTGAAATTTGTGAATGATGCTTTGAAAGGGATAGAACCCAATCTGACACGTAGGAAGGCTATGGCAATCGAGATTCTGAAGGATATCGAGAGGGAAGAAGGACACAATATTGCCAAGATAGAGAAGAGGATAAAGAAAGAGGGGAGGAAAGGCCTTCTCTTAAGGGCAAAGAAAAAGAAGAAGCAAAAAGAGGAGGAAACCGAAGAAGGTGGGGAAACAGAAGAAGATGAAGAGCCTGATGAGGATTCTAAAGTGTGTGCTGTTCTTGAAGAAAAGTGGTAGGTGCATGATGAATGGTGAGATAATCCGTGCGATCTGCGATTACAAGAAGATCGATATGGGGAAATTGGAGGTTCTCAGGAAAAAGAAGGCTAAGGAAAGGGGCGGATTCAAGAAAAAGATTATAATTGATGAAAACTAGGTAGCTGAATTTGAAGCTGAGGATTTGGAGATTAAGCCGGCATCTCTGTCTTAGCGACTTCCCAGACTTTTATTATATGTCCTTCATTCGAGACCATCACATAGACTCCATAATTAGTGCTTGCGGAATACCATTTAACTATCCAGACATTCTTATTCTTCTCGCCGTCTGCCACATATTCAGCATAGAACTTCGCTTCGGGCTTCGCATCCTTGTGGTATGATATGTAGTTCGTAGAGGTCTCGCTGTTGGCAAGAGTGTGTGATGCTATGATCGCCTCTTCAGCAGTCCCTATAACGCAACTGCCAGTCTGGCATACCTTGCAGTCCTTTGTGACATATTCTGGAGGGCTAATGCTGAAACCCTTCTTTGGATAATCATAATACAAGTGCATCCTCACAGGGCAAGGAGTGCTGTAGTTGTATGTCACCTTTGCCTTGACATACCAACTATCTCCAGAATTTGTGATCTCAGCGATCTCAGTGACTTCTGCGTCGGGGTATTTTGCTTTGAGATCGTCAAGCACGAAAATTATGGCATCCTGCTCTGTGACATTCTTATCGCTGGCCGGCTTTGTGCATCCTGACATGAATATAGATAGACCTGTCAAGGTCGCGAGCAATAGAACTGCCATTAGTAATGAACCATATTTCCTATCTGCCTTCGCCATGCTCAGAAATAGAAACCAAATCTTAAAAATCTGATGTTTGGGGGGCCTGCGGGCGCATTGGGGAGCTCACCAAAGGTATATCAGCGCTGGGACCAGCAGGAACCCCATCAGCTGCGTCCTCCTTATCCCGAGCATTATAGGCAATATGCCCAGTGCAGTCGCGACAACAGTTACGAAAAGCCCTATGAATCCGTCCACTAGGAGCACAACCGCCACTAAATAGAGCATTATCATCATGTTCAGTATCCTGAGATTTACCTTGTTTATGACCATTATGAAATATTTCGAAAAGAACAGCAGGAGTATCACTGATACAGCTATGCTGACCGCAGCCACTATGAAATAGAGGATAAGGGTGTTCAGGTCAGGCATCGCTTGATTCTCCCTTATGATCGCGACGCTGCCTGTCCTTGCCTTGTTTATGGTGTAAAGGGAAGTCATCGAGCTGAAGATATGGGATACGCTGATGGACATCGTCATGGATAGGAACTTCCCAGGATCAGCGCCTGTGAGCATGGACCCGAAGGTGGCTATCTGCGCGGATGAGTTTAAGGCAGGGAATATGTCAGCCACAGAGCCTAAGAGGACTCCGACCACCACTATCGGAAGAAGATTGGAAATCAGCTCTGACAGCCTGAATCCGCGCGGGGCCGACTGCTGGGGGATTGTTGTGTTTTGCATCGTAGTGGCTAGATTGCTCAGCGCGAACAGCCCTATGAATACCGTGAATAATGGCTCCTTCAGGATAGGGTGAGACAGCAGGATGAAACCGAGAATACCTGCCAATGTGAATATGAATAATGCCTTCGCAATTTTGTCGAGCTCCTTTTCCTGGAGGATCAATGCTGCGCATATGAGCGTGAGTACCGGGGCCATCACAGGACGCACTACAGAATAGACTCCAGGGATTATTATGAAGAAAGATGGAAGAAGGATTAGCGACACCAGCAATGCGGCGAGAGCTGAGAATGCGCAAATTTCCACTGCTTGCAGTCCCTTTCCTTCCTTCAGCATCCTCTGCCCAGGAAGGACCGAAAGCACTGTGGATGATTCTGGTATGCATAGGAAAATGGATGGTAACAGTGAGAGCACTGTATAAACTGAAGTCGCTGCGACCACTGCGACTCCGAGGAAGACTGGATCATTAATCACTGCATCGAAGAATTGGGCGATTGTGTTGCTGTGTATCCCAGGTACCAATCCAGATATGGTCCCTGCCAACAGCCCCGCAACAAGAGCCAGAATCTCATCCATAGAATCATCATGCGATTAATGTGTGATTATCGTGGTGCCTTTGCCAGGCCTTCCTTGTCACCTATCTCAAGGTATTTGTTGTTGTAGTATTCCCTGATTATCCCGGTTGCGGTGACTAAATCCCCCCCATATATCACTTCTATCTTAGTGATCAATTCATTGCTTAACCTGGCTGATATGCACTGGGATGAATCGAGAGGAGATTGGAAATCGCAGATTATGAATTTTGAAAATGAGGTGCCGAGCTCAATTGATTCCACAACACCAGAGACCCTGACATACTGCCCAACTGGAGCGACAAGGGATTCGCTTACAGTGACGTCTTTCGGCTGGAGGGACAAGGAATGGATGTAAAGGATAATGACTCCGAGCACCGCTATGACACCGCAGGCGAGCGCAATCTGTCCTGAAGAGATTCTGCGTTCCTTCATGATACCTTAGCAACTAACTCGGATGCTTTTTAAATATATGATTCCAAGATTGCAGCATGGCGAACGAAGAGGAAGAATACGAGGTGCCGAGCGCTGGACGCAAGAAAGAGATAGAGCTCTCGAGAGGAGTCGTCCTGATGCCCCCAGAGCGCATGAGGAAGCTGGAAGAGGGTAAGAAAGAAGAGGAGAAAGAAGAGGAAACCGCAAGGAAACCAGAGCCCATCACCTTAGTCAAGGAAGAAAGGAGAGCCCCAACCGCAAGGCCTGCTGCGGCCGGAGGGATAGGATCAACTTCTACAAACATCCTCGCTGTGATCGCAATAATAATAGCGCTCGCAGCTGTAGGACTTTCATTCGTCACACTCAATTCATACAATCAGATGAGAGGAGAGCTGAAAGGAATAGCTAGTGATTTGGAGGGATATAAGGAAGCGAGCATCACAATAGACACCCAAATCACAGCAGAGCATGTAGTGAAAGAAGATCTTCTGCTCAAAGATATATTATCTCCAGTTTCTCTCCCGATATCGAAGGTGCTGAACGTGACAGGGGAACTGAGGATATACAACCCCGCCACCAGGACCTATGAGTCGCAGCAATATGAAGGAACATTGACAGTATCCGGAAGCATAGACATCGACCCTTCCAGAATCGACCCGAACAGGAAGATGCGCCTTAACTACACCATTCCGGGAGAAGGGACATTGACGATGACCATCCCAGCTGGACGCCTCTGGACTGCGGATCTTGACAATGTCCTCGAAAGGCTGAAGAGGATAGCTGGTTAAGCGTGCTGCCGCAGGATACTCATATTTTTAAAACTGAAGTACAAACTCATTCTATGCCCGAAACAGTGCTGATCGGAAAGAAGTACGACATGGTGCTCAATGGTGTCCTTGCTAGGATAAAACCGTCCCAAAAGGAGATGTGGGAGGACCAGGAATTCATCACGGAGTTTCTGAAGAAGATAGATGGCATCACTCCCAAAGAGGTGGAAATAATACTAGCTGGCTCTACATCGAGGGGCACGAACCTCAGGGGAGACAGGGATTTCGACGTATTCATGCTCTTCCCTAAATCATATTCTATCAAGGACCTGGCGAACCTTGGGCTAAAATGGGGAAAGCAGGCAACTAAGGGATGGAAATGGGAACTAGCGTATGCCCAACACCCCTACCTACGCGCGTGGGTCAAGGGGAGGGAACTTGATATTGTCCCTTCATACAAGATATCCGAGATCTCAGAGAAGGCTACGGCAGTGGACCGCACCCCATTTCATGCAGCATACATATTATCGCGCATAACTGAAAAACAGAAGGATGATGTCCGCCTCCTGAAGCAGTTCCTGAAGGGAGCGGGAATATACGGAGCTGAAGGGAAGATACAGGGATTCTCTGGATACTTATGTGAACTATTGATACTTGCATATGGGTCATTCATAGGATTCATTCAGGAGATATCAAGCCTGAAGGAGATACCTGTCTTCGATCCTGAGGGTAAGAGGACAAGAGAGCCATTGATCAAGATATTCCCTGAAGCAGCCATGATATACATCGACCCCGTGGACAAGGACAGGAATGTGGCTGCCGCTGTCTCGAAGACATCACTTTCGCTTCTTATCTATACTTCAAGGAAATTCCTCAAGCAGCCGTCCGAGAGGTTCTTCTTCCCTACGGATGAGAAAGTGGATAGAAAATGGATGGAGAAGCAATTGAAAGGCAGGGACTCGAAGATATTCGCCATAGAGTTCAACTCCCCGAAGGAAGTGGAGGACATAAGATGGCCGCAATTCTACAAGTTCGCACATAAGCTATCTGACAGGGCTAAGGACTGCCACTTCTCTGTCTTCGATACTGATATAGCTGAAAGCAAGGGCAAGTGCATAGTGCTCTTCGAGTTCGAGATATACCAGCTACCCAGGATAAGGAAAGTTGTCGGCCCGCCCCTGTGGTACGAGGATGATGTCGAGGAATTTATGAGGAGCCACAAGGTGACAGAGCCAATATGGTTCGAGCATGACAAGATACTCGCGCTGGACAAGAGGAGATTCGCTCATGCGGAGGAGCTGTTGAAGGATGTGATCTTGAAACCGGCACCCTATGGTGTGCCTCCAGACATACTCAAGAACATGAGAAGCTCAAAGCTTTTAGATATTAAAAGCATCAAGAAAAAGTATCCTGAATTCTTATTCGCATACTTGAAGAAGCGCAATATTTAGGAATCAGATTATAGGGTTACGGTGATTTCTTGGACAAGGACATTATACGAAGAGTGGCTACAACAGCAAGGCTGCATCTAACCGATGAGGAGGTGGATGAGCTGTCAAAGGATATGGAGAACATCCTCCATCATTTCACAGAGATAAAGAGCATAAGGACAGAGGAGGAGATGTATTATGTCCATGATTCTGAGAATCCCTTGAGGCAGGACAAGAAGGGAGAGCCTGACAACGCCATAGGCATAAGGGATCAGTTCACTAAGAAAGACGGGAAGCATCTCTCCGCGCCCAAGGCAATAAAGTGAGGAATGTAGATATGCCGGCTTTTGATATCGAAAAGAGACTTGAACAAGTGATTGCCACCATAAGGAAAGCTGACCCTGAGGTCAAAGCCTACGTTGAAGTCTTCGATGCCGACGCTAAGGACAGGGTAAAGGAAGTTAAGGAAAGGATTGCCAAGGGAAAGGCAGGGAAGCTTGCAGGGATGGTGGTCTCTGTCAAGAACAACATCGCTATCAAGGGGAAGAGGATGACCTGCTCGTCCAAGATGCTCGAGACGTATTATGCCCCATACAATGCCACTGTCATAGAGAGGTTGGAGAAAGAAGACGCAATAATCATAGGCACCACCAATATGGATGAGTTCGCATGTGGGAGCGATACCACCCATAGTGCGCTGCACTGGACGAGGAATCCAAGGGACCTAGGCCGAGTGCCGGGGGGATCATGCGGAGGGAGCGCTGCAGCAGTCGCATCGGACATGTGCGATGCCTCCATTGGCAGTGATACTGGAGGGTCAATCAGATGCCCTGCTGCATTCTGTGGGGTTGTAGGATTCAAGCCCACATATGGCGCTGTATCAAGATATGGGCTGGCAGACATGGCCATGTCCCTTGACCAGATAGGGCCTATGGCTTCGGATGTTGCCACTGCCGAGAAGATATTCGATGTGATAAAGGGCAAGGACAAAAGAGACCCGATAACTGATGTTTATAAGGATAAGAAAGGGAAGATTGAGGTTGTCGGAGTGCCGAAAGAGTTCTTCGATGGAGTCGACCCTAAGATAGCATCGGCCACAAAGAAAGCGATTCAGAAGCTTGAGAAGGAGTATGAGATTGCAGAGGTCTCCATGCCTTCGATCAAATATGCCATCCCAACATATTACTTGCTCATGTGCGCTGAGTTCTCGTCTGCCATGCAGAAATACGATGGGTTGAGATATGGCGCTGCAGCCGATAGGACAAAGGACCTTTACCAGGCTTTTGAGGTGGCTAGGGGAAGCAATTTCGGGAAGGAAGTGAAGAGAAGGATACTGCTCGGGACTTACATCACAATGAAGGAGTTCAAGGAATCCTGGTACACCCAGACATTGAGGGCAAGGAAGATCATCCAGGACGAATTCAATTCCATCCTCAAGAAATGTGATGTGCTGGCCGGTCCTGCGATGCCTGTCCTCCCATGGAAATTCGGTGAGAAACTTGATCCTATTGAGTTGTATTCCGCTGATATCCTCACTGTTTCGGCCAACCTTGCGGGACTTCCCGCCGGAGTGGTGCCTGCGGGAGAAGTATCGGGGCTGCCTATCGCAGTACAGATACACGGAAGACATTTCGAAGACAAATCTGTGCTTGAAGTGATGAAGAAGTTGGAATGAATTTGTGATTATTATGGTAGTTATAGGACTTGAAATCCACGCACAGTTGAAGACGCAGGAGAAGATATTCTGTGGATGCCCCACGAACTACAGGGATACCGAGGCGAACGAGAATGTCTGCCCAACATGCACAGGGCAGCCCGGATCTAAGCCGATGGCACTCAACCAGAAGGCACTGGACAATGTCATCAAGATAGCGCTTGCATTGCAGTGCGAGCTCAAGAGAGATATTCTAATCCAGAGGAAGCATTACTTCTATCCTGACCTCCCCTCTGGCTACCAAAGGACATCAAAGCCTATAGGCATCAATGGAAAGCTTGGGGATGTGAGGATAAGGGAGGTCCACATAGAGGAGGATCCGGGCAGATATGAATTGAGGAAAGGCACTGTGGACTATAATCGAAGTGGTGTGCCATTAGTAGAGATTGTGACTGAACCTGATATCAAGACCCCTGAAGAGGCCAGGATGTTCCTTGAGGAGCTGACTGCCATATTGGAATACCTCAATGCGAGAAGAGATGAGCCCGGCTCGAGCAGAATCGATGCAAACCTTAGTATTGCGGGAGGCACGAGAGTCGAAGTCAAGAATATCAATTCATTCAAGGGAGTGTATACTGCCCTGATGTACGAACAAGTAAGACAACAGAATATGATCAGAAGAGGGGCTAAAGTTGTAATGGAGACTAGACATTTTGATGAGGTATCTGGGACGACAGTTGGATTGAGAAAGAAAGAGACAGAGGAAGACTACAGGTATTTCCCGGATCCGGATATCCCTCCCGTACTAATTACCAAGGAGATGATTGAAAAAGTTAAGAAAGAGATCCCAGAACTACCTAGGCAGAAGTCTGAGAGATTCGTCTCTGATTATGGTATCAAGCCAGACGATGCCTGGATACTCGTTAGTGAGATAGAGCTTGCTAACCTTTTCGAGGATATGGTAAAGGAGTACAAAGACAAAGGGCAAGCCTTGGCGTCCTGGATAAGAGGACCCCTGAAGAAGCAATTGAACTACAGAAATCTGCTCTTCAAGGACAGCGGATTGAAAAAGAAGGATGTGGTGGAACTGTTCAATGAATTCTCTTTAAGTAAGATAACCGACGATGGCATGGAGATGGCACTCATCGCGATGCTGGACAAGAAGACAAGTTATGCTGATGTGAAACTGGCACTGAACCTAGTGAAGATAGATGACACTGCGGAACTTGAAGGAATAGTCAAGGAAGTGATCTCAAAGAATCCCAAGGCTGTAGAGGATTACAGGAAGGGAGGGGGGAAGTCCTTGAATTTCCTTGTGGGTCAGGTTGTGAAGCTTACGAAAGGCCGTGCCGACTCAAGAGTCGTGAAAGAATTAATAAAGAAGAAAATCGGTTGAACTTATTTTAAATGTTTTCTAGGAGACAGTCTGGGAAAGATTTATAAATAAACTCATTCAATAATCGCGGCATGGTCAGCTCGCTTGCGACCGCAAGCTGCCATGTGGAGAGTAAGGAAGGCAGTGTAAGTAAAATACAAGCGAATAGCCTAGAATCCTCCAACTCACTCAATGGTTTCAGGCATAAGAAACTGAAGCTAGAAAGTGTGACTGATTTTGTTAGATTCGCGAATTACAAAACTCTACCAGTCCCGAACATACAATGTGGAAATGTCATCGGAAACGCATTCATATTCTTTGATAAGAAGCACATAGCAAGCCTAGGTAAGGAATTCATAGAGGGATACTTACTGTGCCTCGGAGAGATAATAAATGTCAAGAAATGGATCGAATCTCAGAAAGAGCAGAGGGATTTGGGTACTGCCGAAGCCGCTGCGAGGCTGATAGAGGATGGGGATTATGACAGGTTCCTCAACTTCGTTGAAAACAGAGATTATGAGGAGATAAAGAAGATACTCGAAGAGGGAAAGTATTCTAGGTTTTTGAAGGTGTTCAGCGGCTATAAAGCTGAATTCAAAGGATTCGAGCATATACTGCTGATAAAGCAGGATGGGAAATCATACCATATAATGCCTGCGAAGGATAACACAGCGTTTGCAAATTTCGAGCAGATGGGATTGATAAAATATTCCATATACCAATCTGTCCAAGACCCTGAGATACTGCACTGGCTCACAGGAAGGAAAGAGATAGACCCAAAGTACACAAATATGATCGCGGAATGGGCGAGCCAGGACGAGAAAAGCAACGCCACGGTGTTCAGGAAAGGAATCCTGAAGGAAAGCAGAATATACAGATTCAACGGCTGGAGCAGGGAATACAACCAGTGCATAATCTTCCAGGATGTAGTGATGGCAGCAAAGAATGCCGAGATCTACAAATGCAGGCAGAAAGAGGAAATAAAACAGGAAGAGCAGAGGCAGGAGGTTCCTGTGCAAGAGCTTGTGTTAGCCGCAACTCCTTGAATAAACAAACCTCAGAACCCTAATTTCACATCAAATCTCCTAAGGATCAGTGCCACGAAGTACATTAGGATCGTCACCGCAATCGATGCGAGCAAGCCTGGGATGAAATCCAGGAACTGCTTCATCTGAAGCGAGAACAGGAATATCCATGAGAAGATATACATCGTCACCCACATCGATAGCGCTGTGCTGCCGAACGCGCGGAGGATGTCGAAGGTGTGCCTTGCAGTCTTGTAGACAGTGAAGAGAGTTAGGTAGAATATAAGCACTATGCCTCCAGCAGCCAGAATGAAGCTTGGCGAGGCCTTAGTCTTGTCAAAGGGAACAAAGAAACTCAGGATAACGCCCGCAACCAATATAGCCAATGCGACCTTCAGCATCGATGCGAAGAATGACCTGTCGCTCTTCCTGTGGTACAGCCTTTCGGCTGTCATAAATCCCAGGATTGAAATGATTGTATATGAGAGGGCTCCGATAGGTCCGCCGTGCGGCATAGTTATGAGGCTGCTGAAAGCGGAATTAGAATATAGCAAAGAATATACCGAAAGTATCAGAATAGAGATTATGATCCTCCCGCGGTCTGTCCTGTCAGACAAGAGGAAGGCCAGTATGCCGCCCAAACCCAACGTTTCAAGCACGCCCCAGGACTGGAAGTTAAGATATGTTATTGCATCGAGAATAAAACCTAAGGCTATGAGCAGTATATATCTCTGTAGGATCTGAGACTCTATTTCTTTCTTGTTTACGCCACGCATTCGCCTGTGCTGGATGAAGAAGAAAAGTGACATGCCCAGAACGAACTGGAACATGGGCGCAACCAGGTCGAAGAAAAGGAACGCTCCCTCTTGGTTATGCAGAAGGAAGAAAGGTATGTTGTATGTGAGCAAATAGAATGCGCTTATGAATATCATCAGGCAGACGGCGAGCCCTCTGAACGCATCGATTGTGACGTATCTCTTTATCTTCAGCCTGCTTTTGGATGGTCCTTTCTGTGGTTTTTCTTCCTTCATACAGCTACCTGCACGAGAGATTGAAAAAATAAAAAAAGAAGCTCAGTACTCTGCCTGGATCTCGAATCCACCAGATATCTTGAGGGCATAATTGAGTGCTGCGACGCATATCGCTGTGCATATCGCGGCTGCCACTGCAGCAAGCACTGGAGTGATTATTATGAGCCCTATTGCTCCGTATATTCCGACAAACGGAATAGCTACGACCCCCAATGCGGCGAATATACCCAATGCGAGCCCAATGAGCCCGAACCATATCGCCTTTGTCACAACCGCCTTCTTTAGGTTTATTTCCCTTATCACTATTTTCTTCCCTTTAGGCATTTTACCGACCCCCTATCTTAGCCATTTAGACCACCGAGGCTATTTCGGAATAAGCTTTAAATATTCTTCTACCTAGTATTCTTTATACAGATCTGATTCTGAGGTTATCTGGAGTAGATCTATTGTTTTCGTGTATATTGTGTTTCTAGAGGTGTTAATGTGGGACTAAGACCAGCAAGGGCATGCAGGAGGGTTGACAGACCTGCTTTCTCAAGATTTTCAAAGAAGACCCCGAAAAGGTCGTATGTAAAGTCAATGCCGCACAATGTATTGACAATAACAGCGATGGGGAACCAGAAGGGATATTACACTCATCGTGTAGATTTGGTTGCAGAAGTCCCGATACAGATAAGGGATAATGCGCTCGAGGCAGCGAGACTGTGCGCCAACAAGCCATTGGAGAACAAGATCCCTAATAATTACCACTTATTCGTGAAAGTCATGCCACACCATGTCATCAGGCAAGTCAAAGTGGTGTTAGGGGCAGGAGCTGACAGAATCCAGAAGGGCATGAAGCATGCCTGGGGACGCCCGGCGGACAGGGCTGCTAGAGTAAAGGCTGGCTCTGTAATCTACACCGGCAGGGTGAAGAAGGAGAATCTCCCACTGATAAAGGATGCTTTCAGGCTTGCAGCCAACAAGCTCCCAGGCAAGTATAGAATACGCGTCGTGGAGCAGGTAGTCGGGACAAAGCCCGAGGAATGATTCATTCCTTCAGTTCCCTTATATCGACCAAATCTACTTCTCTTTTTAGTTTTCTTTTGTATTTGATTAGCTCTTCCTTAGAGATTACTGGGACAACTATTCCGAACACTTTTTTCTTGACCGCCTTCGACAAATCTGCTCTGTCCCTAATCCATTTCCTCTGTTTGGAATCAAACAGCTTCCCGGAATCACATCCCGATATGTCAATCATCTCTCCTTTGTATTTGACAGTCAGTATGTAAACATCAAACCCTTCCTTGGATTCCCTTCCTGGTCCGAACAGGACATATCTTTTGACATCGGGCACTATGTCTTTTATCCTCGCATCGGGCGCGTCTATATCAATATCATTCAAAAGCCGCTTTGAGCCATATATTTTAGCTGCGAACCCGCCTGCAATCTGGAATGGGATTTTGTATCTCCGCAGAATCCCAACTATCCACTTTAGGGCTTCTCCTGTTTTCCTTGCCATGCTTAAAAGGTCGGATAGGTAGATTTTTAATTCTAATTCTTAAATAAGACTATTAGTTGAGAGGCGATAAAATGAGGGCATTACCATTAGTCTTATTTGCAGTGTTTTCGATATTGATTGGCAGCGTTCTAGCTGCGAATGCAGAGTTGATTGAGCCCGTAGCTATGTCTGTCAGCGACGGCGGTGTTGTCAACTTAGGTAAAATAGGCCCAGGACAGACCATTGATATCGTGGTCAATGGAGTAGCTGCTGATGCTAGGTTCGGAATGGAAGGGAGATGGCAGATACTCAAAGTCATAGACGCACCCACAGGATGGCAGGGATTTGACAGCAAGGAGCTCGCCACTACAATGAAGGCAGGAGTAAAGGCTGCGCCTGACGCAAAGGATGGGGAATACAAGGTTACGTTTAGATTGGAAGAGGACCCGAACAAGCAGCAGGGATTAGGGTCGGTCACATTCCAAGCAGTTGTTACAGTCAATAGGAACGTAATCTCAGCCACATTCCAGAAACAGGCTGTGGAGACAGGAGTAGGCCAGCCTGCGAGATATCCAATAACATTGAGGAGCACAAGCATCGCGAGCGATGTGTTCGTGATTTCTGTAGAGGATGTGCCATCATGGAACTATGTCAAGACAGTGCACCTACCTGCAGGAGGCAGTGTGAATACTTTCTACGAGATCGTTGCGAACGAGGAGAAGGAATACAAGCCCGTCATCATTATAACTTCGCACTCGAGCGATGAGATAAAGATAAGCAAGGAAGTGAGCATGGCTGTGAAATCCGATCTGGTGGGCGACATAAAGGCCACAAAGAACGGGATTCTGATATTCCCGATAGTGCTCGAGCCCTTGTACAGCCTCTTGGGGATAATTGGCAGTTTCATCTAAGATTAGGCTAATTACAGAAACGCTGTGAATGGCGGACTTATTTTTCTATTTTCGCCTCTCTTTCTCATATCTTTTTAAAGCATAACATAGAATACCTTTCAGGCGTTACTATGTATTCGGACAAGGCTCAAAAGAAGCTGACTGCAGCGAGGGCTGTTGTTGGTGACAGGCTCTCTATAACAGCCGAAGGCAAGCCCTACGAAGGAATATTGATGCCAAGGATAGAACTGGGAGACACCGACTGTATAGTATTGAAACTGAAGAGCGGGTATAATATAGGAATATCCGCAGACAGGATAGAGAAGATAGAGATAGTTGAAAGGATGATTAAAAGGATAGAGAAACCAAGGGTGATTGGAATGGAGAAATCAGCGAAGGATAATGTGGTTATATTGGGTTGTGGAGGAACGATTGCATCGAAAATAGAGTACAAGACAGGGGGGACATTCCCTGCAATCACACCGGAGGAACTGGTCACTTCCTTCCCCGCACTTGCGGACAAGAAGCTCAAGTCAAGGATACTATTCAACCTTTTCTCCGAGGATTTCAACCCTTCCATTTGGCAGGAAATCGCTGAGGAAACTGCAAAGGAAATCAAAGATGGAGCAAAGGGTATAATTTTGATGCATGGGACTGATACTATGCATTACACATCTGCTGCCCTCTCATTCATGCTCAAGACCCCAGTGCCTGTAGTATTAGTGGGGGCGCAGAGGAGCAGTGATAGGGGATCGAGCGACAACCTCATGAATATGATGTCTTCAGTAGAGCTCGCTGAGAGCGACATCGCAGAGATAGGTATCTGCATGCACGGGACATCGAATGATGATTTCTGCTATTTCCACCCTGGGACCAAGGTAAGGAAGATGCATACAAGCCGAAGGGATGCATTCCAGACAATCAATCGCAAGCCTATTGCAAAGGTGTTCTGGGAAGAGAACAAGATCGAAGCATTGGGGCCGTACAAGGCAAGGGGAAAACAGAAGCTTGAGGTGGACACTAAGCTGAATCCGAATGTCGCATTGATTTACACCTATCCTGGAATGCAGCCCGAATTTGTAGAGAAACTCGGGGGAATGTTTGATGGGATAGTGCTGGCGAGTGGGGGTCTTGGACAAGTCTCATCTAATCCCTCAAATGACCCAAGGATAAAGCCGTTGGTGCCAGCAATAAGGAGCGTGATTGGGAGAGGGGTGCCGGTTGTAATCGCTCCGCAGACTATCTATGGAAGGATAGACTTGAATGTCTATTCTGCTGGAAGATTGCTGAAAGACACGGGGGCGATCGGAAATTACTGTGACTGGACTCCGGAGACTGCGCTCGTCAAGCTGATGTGGACATTGGGCCACACAAAGGACATGAAGAAGATCAGTGAGATGATGCTAACGAATTATGCTGGGGAGATATCAGAAAGAAGTGAAAGTGTATGACTAAGATAGGGATAGAAATCCATCAGAGGCTTGCCACAGGGACAAAGCTTTTCTGCAGATGCAAGACAGATGGCACTGGAAAGAAGCAAGGCGAACTCAGGAGGAAGCTGCATCCAGTTGCATCAGAGATGGGGAAGATTGATATCGCTGCTGAATTCGAGCAATTGAGGGGAAGGACATTCAACTATGACCTCTTTGATGACACTACTTGCCTCATAGACACTGACGAAGAGCCTCCGCACGAGATAAATCCGGAGGCCGTTGGAATAGCTCTTATGGTCTGCAAGATGATGCAGGCAGATGTGTTTGATGAGATACAAGTGATGAGGAAGACAGTCATAGATGGATCTAATACTTCTGGATTCCAAAGGACAGCCATGGTGGGAACGAATGGCAAGATAAAGACAAGTTTTGGAGAGATTGCCGTGCCTACAATATGCCTTGAGGAAGAGAGCTCTGGCATAATAGGGGAACTGGCAGGAAAGATAGAAGGATACAGGCTGGACAGATTGGGAATACCACTCATAGAATTGGCCACATCGGCTGATATCAAGAACGGGAAGGAAGCCAGGGAAGTGGCTGAGCAGATAGGATTGATGCTGAGGTCGACAGGAAAGGTGCAGAGAGGGATAGGGACAATAAGGCAGGACCTCAATGTATCGATCGAGGGTGGGGCTAGAGTTGAGATAAAGGGAGTCCAAGAGCTCGAACTCATCGAGAAAGTGATTGAGAATGAATTGTCAAGGCAGAAGAAGCTCATCGATATCTGCAGCAAGATGAAGAAGATCAAGCAGCAGGAGCTTGCCATAAAGGATGTCACCACGTTCATGCAGAAAACAGGATGCAAGTTCGTCAGAGAAGCGATAGGCAAGGGGAAGAAGGCATTCGCGGCAAGAATGCCTGGATTGAAAGGAGTATTGGGCACGGAGCTGTATCCTGGATTCAGGTATGGCACAGAATTGAGTGGATATGCAAAGACAGTGAGGCTCGGAGGTATAATCCATTCGGACGAGGATATGGCCAAGTACGGATTCACTGACGAGATAAAGGAAATGGAGAAATCCCTTGGAATGAAGGAAGGGGACGCGTGGATAATAGTTGTAGGTGATGAAGGGCAATGCAAGAAAGGAGTGGGTATCGTTTATGAGAGAGCTTACTTGACCTATGTACCTGAGGAGACAAGGAGATCTGATTTAAATGGATTCAGCCTCTACATGCGACCGCTGCCTGGAGCAGAGAGGATGTATCCTGAGACGGACATTCCCCCATTCAAGATAGACAAGGAACTCCTGAGTACAATAGAGATTCCTGATTTTGAGAAGACAAAGGCCGGTCTGAAGAAGGTCTTGAATGATGAGCTTGCGGAGAAGGTCCTAAGGTCTGAGAGGCTTGAACTATTCAAGCGCATAATGGAAAGGGGGAAGAAGATAGATCCCACGTTTGTTGCTGTCACTCTTGAGGACACTTTGAAGAGCATAAAGAGAGAAGGTCTAGACATTGCAAGGATAGGCAAGGACAAGCTTGTTGAACTGTTTGATATCTATTCCACCGCAGCTTTCGTGAAGGCTGCGATGCCAGAGATCATAAGGGAACTAGCAAAAACACCCGAATTGGATATCGCGGGGATAATCAACAAGAAAGGCCTGAAGAAAATATCTGGATTCGAACTCAGGGAGCTCATAAAGAAGACAGGAGCAAAGGATGTTGGAGAAGTCATGCAGAAATACAGATTACAAGTCGATGCCGAGGAGGTTGCTGGCATTTTCAAAGAAACAGATTCAAAATCAAAGGCAGAAGCGACAGAGAAGAAGAAGATTCCTGTAGCAAAAGGAAAGAAAACAAAGAAACAATAGGTGATTTTATTACAAAGACCGCGAAAAAGCTGAAGATTGCGTTTTTCACAGAGACATACTTGCCGAACATAGATGGAGTCGTTATCGCAATCGTGAACATACGAAAGGAGCTTGAGAGAGCGGGCCACAAGGTATTCATATTCGCATCGGGTGATGATTCCGCAAAGAAAAGTAACAAAGACAAGGACACTTTCTATTATCCTTCCATACCCTTCGCTCCGTATCCCCAATACAAGATCGCTATATTCACACACGGCGCACGCGCAGAGGTAAAGAAAAGGGAGGTAGATATCATCCACTCCCACGGGATGGGGCCCATGGGGATGGTTGCCATATACTGCTCAAAGATGCTGCGCAAGCCTGTCGTCGGCACGCTTCACACTAATGTACAGGACGCGACACATTACATAACATCTATCAAGGCTGCCCAGGAAGTGATGAAAGGGATCATATGGAAATACTTGAATGCTTACTATAATCAATGCAATATGACAATAGTGCCGAGCAAGGCCATCGCAGAATTGTGCAGGAAGAACGGAATAAAGAATGTCGAAGTTGTGCCTGCAGGAATAGATATCAACAGGTTTAAGCCTGGGAAGGAAAGGGGGAAAGGCAAGAGGATAAATGCACTCTACTTGGGCAGGCTTGTCAAGGAGAAAAACCTGGATGTGCTCATAAAGAGCTCCTTGATGGTGGCAGAAAGGGTGAAGGATATTCATTTCACTATCGTTGGCGGAGGGCCTGCGGAAGAATACTACAAAAGTAGGGTGAAAGAGGAGGGAGTCGGCCATCTTTTCACTTTTGCAGGCAGCGTGAAGCCTGAGGAAGTGCTGGGATACTACCATGATGCCGACATTTTCGTGTTCCCTTCGATATTCGAGACCCAGGGCCTTTCCGGATTGGAGGCGATGGCGTGCGGACTGCCTGTCGCAGGCGCGGATTACCTTGCAATCCCGGATTTCGTCAGGGACGGATACAATGGATACCTTTTCGATCCATTCGATGTTGATGACTGCGCTGAAAAGATAGTGAAGACCATAGAGGACAGGAAGAAGCTAAGGAAGGGAGCGATTGCCACTGGGAAAAAATACTCGCTCAAGAGATGCACTGCGGATCTCGTAGAAGTCTACTACAGTGTATTGAATGAGAAAGCTACGAATAAAAAGAAGAAAGACAGGATAAACGGGGGGCTGGACAGCGCAAGGGAGAAGGTAGACAGCCTGATGAACAGCATTAGGGAGCTAAGGGAAAGGATAAGGATCTAATTTTAGTGGCTCAGCAAAGCCCAAAATGCGCTCGGATGAATCTCAATCTAATAGTAAAAGAAAGAGTATTTCTTGTTCAGGATGTCTATCAGCTTGTCAATCGGAGTCAGGATCACATTCCCATTCGGGTCGTCGAGCAGCATCTTGAATATCACATTAGTCTCGCTCGATGAATGTATCCTAGATGTGAAGTCCCTCATCGACTGCTCATCTTCGAAAACTATCACTGTCCTGCCCTGAGGGGCTGTCTGCACAGCTTTGGGTATCACAGAATCATCCTCATATATGTGGATTGATATCTTCTCGCCGCCTACGCTGACTATAGTGTCGCAGTCGGTCCTCTGTCCGAATGGTATGAAAGGCACACCTTCCACAACGAACAGATCCCTCAATGCTCTCTGCATCGCAAGTGTGTATATGCTCTTCCTTGCCTCCTTCTCCCATGAGACCAACCCGTAATAATCCAACGCTTTCTTCAATTGCCCTTCCTCAACGAGCTTGTCAAGTATATGCTCCAAGTTGTAGTCCCCTATCAGGACAGGCCTCCCCCGTGCCGATATCTTCTTGAAAGCTGATTTGAGATCCTGGATAGCGAGGGGGGTGCGCTCCCACTTCAGTTCCTTGTTGACTGTAGAGAACATATCAATTATGGTCTCTCTTTTGATAGGTATGGCTATAGAGTGCAGCGGTGGGAAGTCAGGGACATCTATGCTGTACTCCATCTTCTCAGGCCTCCTTATCAGGAATCCCACCCCGAACACTAAGGCAGTTATGAGTATCATGTACCAATATTTCTCTATGAATGACGGTGCCCTAAGGAATGGGACTTCCTTAATGATAACATCGTCTCCTATGATGAACCTGAAGGTATGGTTCCCCATGGATGGGAAATATGATGTCTCATAGGTCAGCCTCCCTCCGACAAGCTTGACTTCCTTCTCTTCCTTTCCGTCAAGCGATATCTTCACAGGTTTGATCTCCTTCGTGTAAGGATTGTCTTTATCTCCTTCAGCATAGACGCTGAATATGAATAGCTTCAGATCCCAGCCCATGCTTTGTGGCTCTACAGTGAAGGGAGATAGATGCAAATATGACTGCGCAAGCAGACTCCCCGCTGAATCTACTATCCTCAGCATGTAGTTCCCGCTTGGGATATTCACTGGGAGTCTGTACACATCTTTTACTTTCAAGGATTTCATCCCTAAGGGGACTATCTTAAATGTAGATCCTGAAGAGTTCACTATCTGTATGAATATGTTATCCTCCCTTAGTATCAATTCATTCAAGGAATAGGAGAGATCGAGATCATCCCCACTTATGGAAGTTGATATTGCGCTCTCTGCATTCGCTATCTTACCATTTAGGGGGGACTGGAACTTTAGCTGTATCACTTTGCCTGCCGTTACATTGTCGTCCAACTTCTCTGTCTTGATGAAAATCCTGCCATATGCCTGTGTTACTGCCGACTCTCCTGATTTATACTGCAGCTTGTTTGTGAATATCACCTTATTTGTGGTGTTGAGTATCCCATCTTTCGCGTCTATCCTGCCAGCACCCGAGACATAATAGTATCCCCAATATGCGTTTGCTATTATATCGGAGAGGTCTCCAGCTGAATTCTCCCTGCTATAGCTCCACCACCCATCTATAGTTGTGGGAAGGAAGTACACATATCCTCCGCCCCCCCAAGTGACTGATGCGCTGCCTGCCTGTGACCTCAGGTCGAGCCCCTCAACCCTGCCTCCTGCCTGCTGGACCCTGTATAGGGGCTTGAACTTGTCGTATGCCTGGTTCTCTGCCTGGAACGATATGCCGAGCTTCCCTGTCTTCTCCGGAGGAGATGGCTCAAGTCCCCCATCTCTTGATATCACATATTCTGTCAGCGATCTCCCTATATAGATCACCACGTTCCCTCTCAGTGTGAATTCCTTTAGATCAAAATTGGGATCTTCCATGCCCAAGAAGAATGTGGGTAAATATCCAGACGGCACAATAAGAACTATCTTCGAATTTTTCGGCATCCTGAGAACATCATCTGGAGTTATCTCAGTCACGCTGATGCCGTCCGATTCCAGCCTGGATTTGAGAATGCTCTTGAATTCCTTGTAGTTGATGGCATCCTTCCTGACGCTTCTAAGAACGAACACATCCTGCGGAGCGAAATCCTTGAACACAGATAATGCAAGATCAGCATAATCGAGATTTGACCCCTCAAGCGCCACTGTGGCATACCAACGCTTGCCATCGGATGAATCCAAATATCCTGAATCTATTACATTGACATTTATTATAGGTAGAGGAGGGAGCTTTAGCTGCTCTGGAGGCTGCGGAGGCTCGAATTTTATGTTGGAAATTATCAGGAATGCAACTCCTAATATAGTTATTATGATGGCAAGAAGGAGTATAGTCTTGAATATGGGGGTCCTTGCTTTGGCAACAGTCCCCTTGAATTTCATCTCCTCCTTTACCTCTTTCTGAGGCCTGGAAGGTCCTGTGAATACGCCTGTGATTGCTGCGAAAGGGTCTTCCTTGGGCTTCGCGAATCTCCTGATGTAAGTATATATCTTCCTTATGTTGAAGGAATACAAGATCCTGCGTATACGCGATTTTTCATCGAACATTCAAGCACCTATATCGCCCATCGCTGCAAGACCCTCTCCTGGCGCAGCCCTGACTCTCCTCGCCCTCAGCCCCTGAGAGTGACGTAGCCATCCCTGACCATCTTGTTGAGGACCTGCTCAACCCTTGCCTCTGAGACTTTGTAGACCCTGGCGAAATCAGATATGTTGATCTCATACCCGTGCTCGCTGAGCCAGCCCTGTATCTTGTTTACCAGGACCTCATCCGAATAAGTCTCAAGCTCCTTTATCCTGAGGAGTGAGTCATTCTCTTTTGCCTTGGAATCTATGTTCGTTTTGGCCAATTTCTCATTGGCTTCCTGCAGCTCCTTGGCAACCTTTCTCAGCCTCTCCACCTCTTCCTTCAATGCGTCGTATCTTGAGAACATCTCATCGTATGATGAGGCCGTGTATTCGAAAAGCCTTGATAGCATGCCATCGATGACTTGGTAGAGCTGGATGTGATTTATGAAATAGACATTCTCTAACAAAGTGGTAATATTCAAGAGATATCGTATAACATCCAGTCTCCTCTTCTTCGGGCTGACATCAGGCACGTAGCTGTACACAACCTCGAGATTGTTGGGATTGAGATAGATTATGGAGAACAGATAGGGCTCCTTCCTTATGTCCCTCCTCTCCACATTGACAAGTATCACGCCGTTCTGTGTCTTTATTATATTGAGGAACTGCAATGGAGAGAGTGCTGATATTATCTCGTCCAGGTCCTTGATCCTCCTAGCTTCTATCCTGAAACCTTCCACCAAGGGCTCCAGCAATTGTTCCTCTTTCCCTGCCGGAGCGGAGGGCAGGTTCGGGTTATTTTTTGTGTCAGCCATCTATTCAACTCCTGGATTCAATCATTCACTTCTTGGCCTTCTTCTCTTCCTTCTTCTCCTTTTTCGCAGCCTCGTATCCCTGATATGATGGGAAATAATTCAGGAATGACAATGCCGCGAGAAGCGCTACAAGTATCAATAATATCACTATCGATGTCAGTATCTGCCCTAAATCTCCTCCAGACATCAGGGAGAAAACCACCATGACTAGTAAGATGATGCCTCCGAGCCCCAGATATGTGAGTAATGTCTTCTCGAATGACTGCCTCTTCTTCTGGGCCGCATCCTTGCATTCGTCGCATACCACGAGCTTATTGCCTGTGGACACCTTGAAGAAATTCTTCACGTTCCTGATGCTGTTGATTACGAAATCTTCCTTTATAGGGGAGCCTTTCTTCTCCTTCTGGCACACTATGCAGATTTCTTTTCCCCTCTGGGCCCTTTCTTCCCTCTTCCCCTTCCCGGATTTCATTGCATGTTTTTTCATATTATCACACCACACATTTGATTGAAATTCAAATCCTTCAATTATTCAAGCACGACCTGACTTATCTCCCTGTCAGTCATGCCTGTCCTCTTCTGGTCAGCCCTTGTGAATATGTTGATTATCGTACTGTCGTCTATCCCGAGCTCCCTGAAGAAGGAGGTTATCGATTTCCTTGAAACTGCTCTCCTTTCCAGCTCCACTACGAAGTCGACTGCGTCCATGTGCCTTGAGCCCTTGTCCAAAAGGCCTGACACTTCTTCCACTCTCTCGTCGCTAAGTCCGAATTCCCTCAGCCTCTTCTTGAATGAGGTTCTTTCCATAGAAAAACTCTTTGCCATAGTATCATCCCTCTTCTGAGCCTCTGTCAATATCGAATATATATCGAGGAAGTAATCGATGATGGGCTCTTCACCATCTATCTTTTTAATTATGAATGTTTCGGCGAAGGGAATAGTCTTCTCATACACCATGTTGACTGCCATCTGTCCCACTCCAAAGTTCATTATCTTCTGGCGGATGTAGTTGCTGAACCTGAGGGATCCCTGGATGTAATCTAGGTATTTCTCATACTTCAGCTTCAGCATGAATGTGGTCCCTACGTTGGAGAATATTATCTCAGATATATCTGTGGGATTCTGTGATGCCACTATGAGCGCGAACTGATATTTCCTGCCTTCTCTCACTATCATGACTGCGTCGCTGTTGTCATCTTTGGAGATCTTCCATGCCTCATCAAGCACCACGAATAATTTGATCCCTTTCTCTGGAGACCATCCTTCCATCCTCATCTTCTCCTTTACGAACTGAAGTACTGCAAGTCCTCCCAAGGCCCTGAATGTCTCGTTGGGAAGGCCCGAGAGATCGAGATCCACTATGCCTGACGTCAGGAGCTTGTCCAAATCTATGGTGCTCTGCTCTGCGAAATAATCGTCTCCCGGCAATGTGAATTGCTTGACCTTGTATATGGCGTTCTCGAGCTCTGCCGGGAACTCGTATGTGCCCGACTCGAGCTTCTCTTGCAGGATCTTCTGCACATCCTTTAATGTGGGTGGCTTCAATGGATTGCCAAGGGAATCCTTTTGGTTCTTGTCTGTGAGCATGAAACCCGCCTTGCCGTAGGCTTCCTCCATCGCTTGCTCTATCAATCTCCTCTGTTCAGGATACTGGGCCACATCTGTGAGAATCTCAAGTGAACGTATAACTTGCTTCGTCCTGTCTGAAGGCTTCATCCCTGCTAGGTCGAGAAGGTTGAGATAAGCACCCTTCCCTAAGGATATGACTTGCCCTCCGACTTGCCTGACCCAGGACTTGTATTCTCCCGCCCAGTCTATTATTATCGCATTCGAATTCCAGACCAATGATGCCCTGACAATGAAGGTCTTGATGAAATATGATTTACCAGAACCGGTTATGCCAACAATCGCTATGTGGGGGTTTGCCAGCCTGGAATATGCCCAATGGAAAGGGACATTGAATACGTCCGTGCGCCCGATATAAATAGAATCTAGCGGATCTGCCATTAGGAAATCGGCTGGTGGCTCTGGAGGACTTACGATTATTGACCTTCTCGCGATATCCACGTTCGAGACATCCTCGTTTGAAACCCCTTCGCTGACCTTTAGTTTGCCCATCTGACCACAACAATTGAATCTTCTTTCGGCCATCCGCTCCGCGGAGGCCAAAGAAGCTTCACCAAGAAACTCCTTATAGAATTGTAAAAAATTACTCCTCGAACCTTTCTTTAATGGCCTTGGTCGTAGGCGGAATCAGGAAATCCATCTCGAAGCATCTCTTCATGTCGTCCCCGTACAGATAATCCGTCTCTACGTTCAGGGCGTTTGAGAACAGAGTCTTGACCTCGGCAGCCCTGTTCTTCGCCACCGCAACCGCCGCATCCTTGGTGACTCCGGCGCCTGTGACCATCACATATGATATCATGCCCATCGGCCTCTCGCCAGTGGCGATCCTCGTGAGCTGAGTTTCCCACATCGCAGCCTCCTTCTCGAGCCTGTCTATTGAGATTACATCGGGCTCTGTGGATTCCCTCAGCCTCTGCAGCCTCAGCTGTGCCTCATATTTCTTCGTCTCTATGTCCTCCCTGTACTTTGATATCTCCTTTGCGAAGAGGATCATCCCCACCTTGACAGGGTATTTAATCTGTGACACTGCCCTCTCGAACGAATCAACATAAACTACGTTCTCTTCCTCGCTCCTTTCTGTGGTGGAGCGGTACATTTTTATGTGGATGAAGACGGATGCATAGAACTCGTCGCCGACCTTCTTGACTATGGCATCCTGCGCGGGCGTTATTTCATACCCTCCCTCGAGGGCCTCGGTTATGTTCGCTCTCTGGGTGATGTAAGGTATGACTAAGTAGCCGTATTTCCAGAGCGCGAATGACACCAGGGCGCAAATGGCAGATACCATGGCTGTGAATGCCCTTACGGTGCTATCCACGGGCAGGGTGAACACTATGGCTGTGATAATTACCCCAAATACTATAGTACCTAGCGCCCAGCTCCTTGTCGATATGTCAACCATTAGAAATCACTTCTGAATTTACATTCGCTCTGTCTTCGTGGAATTATCACAATAAGCTTTTAAATGCTTATTCATTACCGCCTGAAATCCCCGGGGAAAATGCTGATGGGATCGGATGAAAAGCAAGAAAAGAAGTGATTATTTACTCCCCCCAGGTCGGGGTACAAAAGTCCTCTGGTATCGCCTCAGCTGAGAGTAATAAAGTGACTATGGGCTTTGCGAGCAGCCAAATCAAGAGGGAGATTATCATACCTATGATCATGCCTGTGGCCCAGGACTGCGCCTTGGACTTTGTCTCGCTACCGAATATGTGCCCCACACCGTACACCACAGCAGCCAGGACAAGCAAAGATAATGCCACAACGGGCAATAGCATGACCATCTGGCCGCATAGGTAGTTCAATACATTGTACAGCTTGTCGCCGACATTGCCTTCCTGGGCGAATACGGCCCCTGCCACAATCAATAGCAGAATTGCGACCCTAAACTTCCTTGCCTGCCCTATCCCGGACAGGATTCCGTATGAAATCATTTTTCCATCCATATAATTACCTCTCGATTGTAAATCATTATCTTATATTCATCCAGGGCATGATGGCTTTGCGTACCCTGGCATCAGGTTACTTATCAGTATGTCTGAGAACAGTATTATAAGGAGGGCGATTATGCCCCCTGTTATGCATGACATGGCCCAGGAGTTGGCCTTCGCCCTCATCTCAGCACCGAAGAAATTGCCAGCCCCGTATGCGGCTCCCGCGAGCACGAAAAGGGTGAATGCCATCAATGGAACTAATCCGAAGAGAAGGCAGTATATGTCCGTGAGTGTGTCTGTAATTTGGGTCGATGCTTCAGCTGCCACAGGATACGAGAGCAGCAATGCAAAGAAAGCCATCCTGGCCAATCCGGCTCTGCCCATGAGTGCGCATATGGCTGAAATGACTGCCAATCTATTCCTGGTCATGAAGGAAATAAGAAGTCAAAGTTTATAAAACTGCCCCGCCCAAGGCCGTGGCCCCCGTCTGACCCTGCTGCCGCTAGGGATTGGTAAAATAAAAAAAATAGATAAAAAATTTACTAACTTAGGTTTATCATGCTTAGCATGAGATGCTTTCGCATCTTCCAGTGCCGATTGATCCTGCACCACCTGCACCGCCACCATATAAAGAGTCTATTATTGTAGGCCCTATCAGGTAGATAAGAATCATGATGATCGCTCCTGTCACTGCTGACATCGCCCATCCTGATGCCTTTGCCCTTGTGTCCGCACCAAAGAATTGCCCTGCTCCATACGCGGCTCCTGCAATGACGAACAGAGTGAATGCTATGAAGGGTATCAAATCATCCAATAAACTACAGACCTCATGCATCGCGCATTTTAGGTTTTTTGATGCATCTCCTACATCAGTGGCAAGCAATACACCCCCTAACACAAACAGTACAAAAATAGCCCTGAGATGACTCATCAGGTTCCATGCAAACATTGTTGTTTTCATTTTCATATATACACCCCATTAGATAATTATCTCAAGATTTATGTTGCGCACTTGCCCGCAGTAGCCAATGCGCCCGCATCCGCGCCAGGGACCAATGACTTTATGATCATGGGCCCGATCATGTATATCAATAACATGACTATAGCGCCCGTCAGGCATGCCATGGCCCATGTCGTTGCCTTCGCCCTCGAGTCAGCTCCAAAGAACTGTCCGAAACCATAGGCAGCCGCTGCCAGGACCATAAGCACGAACCCTATGAACGGAAGCAGGGTTGTCATTAAGCAATACACCATCCCCATGGCGTTAGTTATATTTGCTTGCGCATCAATATCAGTAGCACCTACGAATGTCACCAATGCAAACATTACTATTGCAAAACATCTCAAATTCATCTGCTCACCTCTGGAGGATATTTGGGAGAATCCTTTTTAAATCTTTCTTCGGGCTACGTCTGAAAACCCTGCGACCGGGCTGCAGCCGAGGCATTAGCCAAATGAAGCAGCCATCAGATTCTCTACAGGAGCATAGTCATCTGTCAATACCTTTGCTCTGGCAAGCTCATCTATATCCATCTTAAGGCACTTGCCAAGCTTGGGAATATCGACTTCCGACCTTGCCGCGACAAGTATTATGTTCTGCACTTCCTTATTGTCATCTTTTGTGGGGATCATGCAGAGGCTCGGGAATACCTCATTGTATGTCTTGTACAATGACCTGAGCATCTCTGCCTTCTCCCCTTGAGTATATGAGATGACATTAACTACAACTATCCCTTTATCTGCAAGGATCCTTTCCAGGTCCTTTACTGTCTCCAATGTCACGAGATGGTAGGGTATAGAGAAATGGGAGTTGTATGCATCCATGAAGATTATGTCATACTTTATACCCCTACCCGCCGCATCAGACAGGAATCTCCTGCCATCATCCACTATGACATTCACCCTTTCATCTAGGGAAAAGTATCTCCTTGCGACATCAACAACTTCTGGATCGATCTCCACGGCATCGGCATCCATCTCAGAGCAGAATTCGCTCGGGATTGTACCTGCCCCAAGACCCACTGTTAGAAATTTAGGTGTTCGCCCGTTGTAATCCATCTCACCTAACTTTGAGGATATGATGCCTGAAACAATTCTCGAATATGCGAATAAGTGGCTTGTGGAATTCAGCAGCACCCCTCCATTGGCATCAGAATCTAAGAAGAATACGCGTGCTGTGCTGTCCTCTTTCACTATCAGCTTGTAATACTCACTGTCCTTTTCGTACACTGTTCCAGTATTTAGCGGCTGGAACAGCAGCATGAGGATTACCAGTATGACTAATGGGCTGCTGAGGAATACGAAGCTCCTATCCGGCTTCCTCCTGAGGATCAGCAGCAGGCCCGCCAAGGAGAAAAGGATGAGCAAGGCTCCGTTGGACACGAGCACAGTCTTGACCCCCCAGTTCGCTATGAGGACATATCCTGCCAGAAAAGTGCCTATTATGCTGCCTGCCGAAGAGAGGGCATACAACCTGCCGACCGTACTGCCCACTTTCTCTATACTCTCTGTGGCAATCTTTATCGCCATGGGGCTCACACTCCCAAGCACGAGAGCTGGAAGCGCGAAGAGAGCTACGGATGCAATGAATGGCCCGTATTTTATGCCTGCGAGCGCGGAAAGGGGCAGGACAAGACTTGCAAAAAGAGGTATTGTTGTAATCAACACCCCTCCTGCGAGCGCTGCTAGCAGCATTGTCTCTGGCAATCTCTTTGAGGTGTCTGCCATCTTACCTCCGAAATAGTACCCCAAGCTCAATGCCCCTAGCACCACAGCTATCACTGAGGACCATGAAAAGAGAGTTATACCGACATATGGGGCAAGCAAGCGTGTGGCAAGTATCTCCACTATCATGACAGATGTTCCTGTCAGAAACACGAGGCAATAAAGAAAATAAATCTTGTTCTTATCCAGTTCCATACGCTTTCCTTTCCCTATGGTTAATTAAAACATTTATTTTTATTGGATACTTCAGGAGTCACGCTTTCTTCCATGCTCTTGTTTCATTCTTTTGCTTGTCAAATAATAAAGAATATAACTGATTCCAAAAATCGTCAGGCCAAGCCCTACCCAATCCACCAGTATGGGCTCATATTTCAGCTCCACGATCCCTTGCCCGTAAATTAGCATCATATTTACTGGAATCCTGTATATTCTGACGGGTTCTCCATCCACATACGCATGCCAATTAGGATATGAGGATATCTTTATGTGTATAGGAACAGGATGCGATGAATTCACTCTAAGCTTAATATATTCTGGATTATCAACAAACACTTCGACAGTCTCTTTTCCATCCCCTACCCACTCTGGAAGATCGTCTGGGGTTATTAATTTCTGGACTTTGTCCGGATCAATGAACCATTTCCACTGCTCTGTTTCATTTAATGGTGCTTCATTATACCATGGACCATAAACCTGGATTGGTTTGTAATTTAGGATTTCGAATTGAGAGTGGTTGCCGATGTGATAAAGATAGATGTTTTCAACTGTTCCATTAATTTTTGTTATGTTGCCGACTATATCCCAATCCAAAACAACATTAGAGAATCTTCCTAAAAACGCTTTTGGGGGCTGTTCTGTAAGCAAATAATTGACATCAAAGTATTTAGAGTGATAAAATAAAAATAAGGGTAAGTTGTCTTTGATATCTTCTGATTTTTTAATAACTTCGCTAGGTTGGATTTGGCTGAATTCTATCCAGTTTACAGAGTCATTAAGATAAAATAAAATAAAACTTGCATAATCGTTATTTGGATTCCAAGATGTGCCATGAAATGTCTCATATTTATGGAGGAATAGATAGTACTTACAAAACTCTAAATCAACTGGTAAAGATATCTTTCCATAAACTGGTTTTTGTAGATTAAAATTGAGGCTTCCTTCATTAAAGCTATTAACATAAGAATATGCTAAAATAGAAAATAAGATTATTGATGGAATTGCAAATATCGTTATAAATAAGTGGAGATTTGTCCGCATATTCTTTTCTCTCATAAACTTTGCTAAAAGAGTTCCTATTATGATAAGTATAAAGATAGAGGGATACAGTCCGAATCTTTCGGGATGGGGTATCAACGAGAATCCTATTTGATTAAGCAAAAGTAAAAATGAGAGGAACATTAAATAAATAAAAATGTCAATTAACCTCTTGTCTCTTACTAAAATCATATAAATAATCCCTATAAAGGTAAGTGTGAAAGAAACTAAGGGGGGGGGCATGAGATTGTCAAAAAAGCCCAAATAAGCCGGGGAGGTATTATTATATTTGGCAATTCCAGGAATCAACCAAAATCCCAATAGAATGAATGAGAGAATAAGATGTTTCAGTAGGAAGGTTATGTAAAAGTACTTTTCTCGTTTTGTTAACATACTTAAGATACAACTACTAAACAAAATGATAGGGGCCAATATTATTCCTGTTGCGTGTGAAAGCACTAAAATGGAGAAGAGAATGGAGGAGAGATACGGATCCTTTCTGTTTTCTAAACTATCTAATAAAATTCCGATATAAATGAATAGGATAGGTATGGAAAAAGCCTGAGGTATAAAGCCTATCCCAAATATTGAAGAAAAATCTCCTCCGGGAAAATAATTTAAACCAAAGAGGAGAGGTATCATTAGTAAACTTAATATTAGAATCAATGAACATGCAATTTCTAAATCATCGAATCTTAGTTTTTTTAGCAAGAAAGTAATTGAAATGGGAGTAACTATGAGAGTAAATAGGATTAGAAGCTTAACAGACGCAATTGTCCCTAAAAATATTGCTAATCCTCCAGCAATCCAATGAAACAAAGAAGGATAAAATTGGCCTTGTGGATATTCCCCATAAATATATGGGTTCCAACCAGAATAGTTAGGAAAAAGATATTTGCTATAATATTCTACAGTTACTAAATGATAATCAGTATCAGAAGATAATGGATAACCAATCCCTTCATTTAAAATAAGAAATGGAATAACGTAAACAAAAATAATCATTAATTCGATAATTATTAATGACTTAGAAGTAAGGGACGAAAGCATATTAAAATGTAAAACGCTGATTTAAAATAGGTTGCCTGAATTAGGGATTTGTAATATAGTTATAGCCGGGTGAATTGATGTATAAAGGCAAAGCGGTGTGTGTGCTAATTCCTGCATTCAATGAAGAGAAGAGCATCACAAAAACAATCAAGGCTATACCTGGATTTGTCGACAAAATTCTGGTGATTGATGATGGAAGCCATGACCATACGTATTCTATAGCTTCGGAATTATGCGGCAATAGAACTTTTTTAATTCGGAATATGAAAAATAGAGGGTATGGGGGTGCGATTATAAGGGGTTTTAAAGAAATCCTAAAATTCAATTCAGACATTGTAGTGTTATGTGATGCTGATGGTCAATACGATGCAGATGAAATAAGATATCTCATAGAACCCTTATCAAATAATTCTTGTGATTTAGTTACGGGAACTAGATTTCTATCGATCAAAAATAAAATACCGATTTACAGAAAATTCGGTATTTGGATGATAACTAGCTTGTTAAATAATTTATTTAATTTGAAATATTCAGATTCTCAATGCGGATTTAGGGCTTTCAGTTCGAAAGCAATTGATAATATGAATCTTAATCAAAAAGGAATGAACTTTTCGCTTGAAACTCTAATATGTGCAAAGAAACAAGGGATTAAAGTTAGGGAAGTACCTGTTCATGTAAGTTATAAAGAAATAAAACATGGGGCTCTAAAATCCTTAAACCATGGATTGCAATTGATTTTATATTTGATTTTAAAGGATCATGATAGATAAGTATGATCTCCCGTAATTATCTGTTTCTTTATTTTACTCTGAAAAGAAAGAGTTATATAAATTGGCACAAATCTGATAAGTATGGATCCAAAGGTTTCAGTACTTGTTTTGAATTATAATGGTAAACGATTCTTAAAAGAGTGTCTATCCTCTGTATTCGATCAATCTTATAGAAACTTCGAAGTCATTCTGATAGATAATAATTCAACAGATGGCTCCTTAGAATATGCTAAGAAGGAGTTCTCTCAAACTAAAATAATTTCTCTTAATGAAAATTATGGATTTTCAAAAGGAAATAATATAGGTATTCTAAATTCTAGAGGAAAATATATCGCAATAATAAATAATGATACAAAACTCCATAAAAAATGGCTAGAAGAATTAATTAGAATTATAGAAAAAGATGAAAAAATGGGAATTGTGTGTCCAAAGATTCTAAAGATGCAAAGTTTGTCTGAGAACAAGTCTATAATTGAATGTTGCGGCCGACTTTTTAAGTGGTATGGCCCTATACTAAAAGGATTCAATGAGATAGATCACGGTCAATACAACCAAATTAGAGAAGTGGATTGTGTCTCGGGGGCTGGAGCCTTATATAGAAAAGAAATGTTTGATGAAATAGGATTGTTTGACGAAGACTTTTTCATGTATTACGAGGATGTAGATCTTTGTGTTAGAGCTAAAAAAAAGAATTGGAAAATTATCTATGCCCCTAATGCTGTGATGTATCATTTTCATGGAGGCTCGGCAGGTCGTTTTAGTTATTTTGCGGTATATTACTGTATTCGTAATGAACTATTATCAACCATAAAAAATGGAAATTGGATACAAATACTCTCAACTTTTATTTTGTTTCCTTTTAGAGGGATTAGACGTCTTGGTAATTTATTGATAAATGATAAAATAAGTGATAAAGGATTTATAATTTCTGCACTTTCAGCATTTTTTGATGTAATGTTAATGGCACCGAAAATGCTGGTCAAGCGGTTTAAAGACAAAAAATTTTAGATCTTACTGTGTTTTCCGCAAGGATTAAAAACAAATCAGTAGATAATGGATGAGGGGAGAGAGCTAGTTCTGTTAGACAGCATGTTTTGATTGTGTGGTGATTATATGGCTAAGAAAGATGAGAAGGAGAAGCTTGTTAGGAATCTTGAGGATCTGCCAGGCATTGGGCCTGCGACTGCTGAGAAATTGAAGGCAGCAGGATATGAGGGCATGGACAAGATAGCCACAGCCTCGCCCCATGAATTGGCCGAAATAGGCGACATTAGTGTAGACAATGCCAAGAAAGCCATAGAGGCTGCGAAGAAGGCGGCTGAAGTCGGATATGAGACTGCTGATGTGATCCACGCAAGAAGGCAGGAGATAGGCAGGATAACCACAAGCTCCAAAGAACTTGATGAGTTGATCGGGGGAGGAGTGGAAACGCAGTCCGTGACAGAGTTCTTCGGAAGGTTCGGGAGCGGGAAATCGCAGGTCGCATTCCAGATATCTGTCAATGTGCAGCTCCCCAAGGAGAAGGGAGGATTGGGCGGGAAAGTGCTTTTCATAGATTCAGAGGCCACATTCAGGCCTGACCGAATAATGCAGATGGCAGAAGGAGCTGGACTGGATCCTAACGAGGTATTGAAGAACATATTCGTTGCAAGGGCCATAAACTCAGACCATCAGATGCTACTTGCAGAGAAGGCAGAGGACATAATAAAGAAAGAGGGGATAAGGCTCATCGTAGTGGACTCATTGACATCTCAGTTCAGGGCTGATTATGTGGGGAGAGGGGCGTTGGCAGACAGACAGCAGAAACTGAATCGCCACATCCACCTGCTGCAGAAGCTGGCGGACAAGTACAATCTGGCTATATTCGTGACAAACCAAGTCATGGACAATCCAGCCATAATGTTTGGAGACCCCACGACACCGATTGGAGGGAACATACTTGCCCATTTCAGCACATACAGGGTGTATGTCAGGAGGAGCAAGGAAGAGAAGAGGATAGCGAGATTGATAGACAGCCCAAACCTCCCAGAAGGAGAAGCGATATTCAAGGTCACGGCAGAAGGCGTGAGAGACTAATTATTCAGAATTTATGAGATGTGTATATGCCTGAGAAGGAGTTTGTGGGGTGTGTCATCGAGGAGAGCCTTGATGACAACAGGGAGCTCAATGGGCTGCAGATAATCAATGTTAGGATCAGCACTGAGCCCGACCCTGACAAAAGATGGCACGTATATAAGATCGCCGCTGACAAGGCAGAGATAGAGAAATTGTGGGTGCACCTGAAAGACAGATGGTATATGCATTTCTGGAAGGGAGAGAACATAACTGTCTATTTCAAGGGCAAGAAGTTCGATATATTCGGAAAATACAGGTCGACATGGGCCACTGCTATAGAATATGGCAAGTCGATAGGGATCCCTGAAGAGCAGCTAGATTTCCCGACAGACTGATCCGGTTCGCTAAGATTTGCTCGCTAAGAATTCCTTCAGCTTTTCCTCGTCTGTTTCAATGTAGATCCTCTTCTTCTTTGATGCCAGTCCTGAAAGTATTCTGCATGGCGCGAGCTTCGAGAATAGTTTGATTATTGCTATGTTGGCCTTTCCTTTCTCTGCAGGAGCCTTGATATGGACCTTGATCCTGTCCTCTGACTGCTCAATCCCTTCCTGCCTTGAATTTGGACTGACTTCTAGGTCAATGACAATCCCCTTCCCTCTCTTTTGGATGGACATATTTGCACCTAATCTGTAATCCAAATTTAATCAAAATTGAAGAATAGCATCGCTATCCCTATTATTATCATCACAGCCGCAGCGATTGTGGGCAGTATGTGCTCTGATCTCTCTCCGAATCTCTTCCTGAGCCATTCAGCAAGGCCTCCTGCCACGAATCCGAATGGGAGGAGGGAAAGCATCGTTCCTAAAGAGAAGACGAATACTAGCAAGGCACCATAAAAGATATTACCCACTGATGCTGCCCACGCGAGCATGCCCAATTCTATGGGACAGGGGGGAAGGCCTCTGATGATCCCGAATATGAGGATGTTCCTCTCGTTTGATATTTTCTTCAGGTCCTTGTGCAGGCAGTGCTGCTCGAACCTATGTGTGTGGATTTCTTTCAGCATCAGCACTCCTATGATTATAGTGATAGATGCGGCTATCTTCCCGAGATAATCCGATATCCCCGAAAGGAAAGATATTCCGACAAATGCGGCTATTATACCGAGGAATGTGTCAGCAATCAGCATTCCCAAACCATACAATGCTGTGAGCTTCATCGTCTCTCTTTTCTTCTTCCCACTCCATGCCGCATACAATGATACTATGGCCTTGTCTTCGCATGGCTCGAACACATGGAGTATGCCCACGAAAAAAGCAGTGACCAAAGAGTATGCCAATGCATCCATAGTTTCACATCATTTAATCAGCACGAAAATGCCCAACAGAATCATCAATATCCCTGCGACCAGGCTTATCTTCTCTATGTTTTTCTCCTTCCACTTTTGCGCCTTCTCTGTGGTTGTAAGCCCCCAGAGGACCAGCGCCATTATGGCGACCAGAGGGAGGATGAAAATTATGTTATAGTATATGAGTATGGGGATAGCGGCCGCCTGTGTCGATTTCTCAGCGAGCATGCCAAGGACGTATAGATAAGGTCCGCCGGTGCATGGGAGCTCGAATAAGGTGACGAATATCCCTGCCACAAACGCACCGACAGGATTTGTCACTCCTGCAAGCACATTTCTCATGAAAGGCCTGAATATCCTGGGGACAGAATATCCTGGCCCCTTGCCTGCAGCCTTGGAGATGAGATAGTCCCTTACGCTGAGGATACCCACTATCACTGCGAGAGCTCCCACTGTTTTGTAGAACCAGAATGAAAGGCCGCTTATCTGTATTACCTGGAATATGCCGAACCCGAACAGCAGGTAGATGATGAATATTGAGATTATGAATGCTATCCCAGATATGAGCGCCTTGTTCCTGTCGCCAACTGAGATCAGCAGTGCAAGAAGGATCAAGAGGACCGACATGGCACACGGATTAACTGAATCCACCAATGCTGCGATAGTTATGACCCAGAACGAGGCCTCATTCGGCGACAATCCTGAGAAGGGACCGAATATCCCTGTCGCATTTGTCACATTCACAGGGCATTGCTGCAATGCCTTTATCTTTTCCTCTAAATTCAGTAGTATGGGCTCATCCCCTAAGAAATAAGTGTCTCCGATGAACACCACAGGTATCCCTCTCTGCTCCATGGAGATGTTGTACCTGTCTGAGAACTGATGCATCAGGAGAAGATTGCTGCGATTGAAGTATATCTCATAGGAATATATCGACAGGTTGTATTTCTGCGCCATCTGCCCTATGAACGGTTCCACCCTTGCGCAGTGAGGGCATCCTGAGCCATAGAAGAAATATATGCATGTCTTGTTCTGATTGTCAGCAGCAGGGATATCCTGCGCTAAAATAAGGCTTGCGCAAAGCAAGAATACTACAAAGACTACGAATAAGTTTCTCATCTGAATCACTGAATAAACAGTAATATTCTATGGAAGCCACTATTTTTAAGCGCTCCTTTCTTTTTCGGTCTCTACGAAATGGCCTGCAACTTTGTATATAGAATACAGCCCTATGAAAGATGCAGGTATCGAGACCATGTTTAGATAAACTGGGAAGTTGACTATGTCGAAAATGGTGTCAACGAAGCCAGACAGCCCGAAGGATATGACTATCAGGAAGGTCCAGAATATCTGTCTCTTTGAATTGTAGTCGAGCTTGTTGTACACCTTCCATAGGATGTAGAATATCGTAGCGAGGAAGGGAACGAATCCGAGACCGAACAGCATCACAAACGAGTCATATACTGGATGCCCAACAAACAAGGATGCCACACCAAGCACGGTGCAGCAGAACACGAGCAGGGACATCAATGCCCTCTTCATCGAAACATATCTTGATGAGTTGATTGGATCGTATCTCCTGGCGATGGAGAGGAAGCTCTCCACAGCAACATAAGCTGACATGAAGATGACTATCGCGAAAAGGTTGTCTATGCCGTACGGTATATACAAGAGATCCAAGAAAGCCCCGATGAAATGCGACTCGACATAGAACATGGATGCTATGAATGTAAGCGACAGAGACAGCAAGCGCTTCTTGTAGATCGGGCTTGCAAGTACAGAATAGACCCTTATCGTCTTTATCACCGCATAGACTATTATTATAGGTATTACCAGCGCCAGGATGAAATAGAATGGCGCGGACAGGGAATAAATCAATGCAAACGGGTTCTGAATGTTATCCATAATCATTACCTATATTTTATCCTTCTTCTGACACTGTGAATCCTGATGCTGTGATCGCGAATCTGAAATACTTGAGCGGGACAGGCAGGGTCCTCATCTTCTTTATCTTGAGCATGGGCTGGATGTCCCAATCCTTCTCGACCACCTTCATGTCTATCACTCCGTCGCATAATTGTTCTATGGCAGTGACGACCTGAGGGTCATGCATCCCTGTCTCCATCAGCAGCATGACTGTGCATTTGTATTTCTTGAACTCGTTCTTCAGAGATGAAAGCTGTTTGTAGACCTCGTTCGGAGAATTAGACATCAGCATCGTGGAGAGAATGGATATCACTACTCTCATCTCCTTCTTCCTGTTCTTCTGCATGAATTCCTTTATCGCTGAGGACACTGTGAAGAGCTCGGAGACATCGCATGAGATCTCATTCTTCCTTTCCTCGCTCTCCCCGCTGGCATTTATCCAGCATGCGGAATGCGCTGACAGGTTGTAGGCCTGGAACTCGTTCTCGATCTCTTCTACCGTCTGGCCAGCGAAGACATACGCGCATGCGTCGCCTTCCTTGAGGCCTTCGCTTATGAAATGATAGGCTAGAACATCCTTCCCTATGCCTGGAGTGCCCTCTACCAGGACCATTGCCTTGTCTGGGAATCCTCCCTTCAGTATCTCATCCAATTTCTTTATGCCCAAAGGCTCTACCATCAAACCACTGACCAAAACTCAGCTCTTTAGGAAGTAAACCCTGAACTCGCAGTACACATCCCCGAGCCCCCAGCATCTTGTCTCTATAACATTGACATTCTCTCTGCTCAGATACGCGCAGTAGGCTCCCCTTATCAGCCCGCGAATAAGGTCGCACATTGCCTTACCTTCCGGGACCAACCCGTATGATGTGCTCTCGAGCACACGGAATATGGCATCCGGCTTCTGGACCTCATCCCTCAATTTCTCAGACTTGTCAACAGGAATCGATGAAGGAACACCAAGGCCTTCGCTCTTAATGACTTCAAGCAGCTTGGATTCTAGGTCCTTTCTGTCCTTCGCGGCGCAGGCCAGCCTGCGGCCGATGCTCTCACCAGCCTGGGTGGAGATCCTCTCCCTCTGGTATGCTCCGAGCACCTTCTCTGGTGCAGCTATGCTAAGCTCCCTGAATATGGAAAAACCGATTCCGTTAAGCCCCTGTCTTTCGATGGGTTCGGAACCCTTTTCTACATCGCCTGATGAAATTATGGAGTCCACATCGGACTTGACCCCAGACGCTTTCGCTATCTCCTGAATAATGTCCCTCAACCTAGGATTCATCACTATAAGCGATTTCCTGAGTGCCTCGACGCTTCTTTCCTTGTGCACGACCCTTAGCCTGCCGCTTTTGAAGAGTATGAGGAATAGAGGGTCTGCGAAGAGGAAAAGGATGTTCTTATCATTATCGAGAGAGCTCATCTTTAGCTTGCCCTTCACCTTTGCTAGGTCCAGCTGCTTCCCGAAATCATAGCTGTATGATATTGCCATCGAATCACTGTATTCCAATCCACATTACTTGCTCAGTAAACTTTCTCCCCTATGAATATCTTTATCCCAGTGGGTGTTATCTTTAACGGGACCAAATCCTGAGAATGCTCAGTACCTCTCATCTTTAGTATCTCAAGCGCCCTGAGCCTCTTCTCCCCCTTCGCGAGGTTATAGAGCAGAATTACTCCATCAGCAACGAACTGCTCTACGGAGAATTTTAGCTTCCCTCTTACAGGGTTCTCCATCTCAGCTGTCATAAGCACAGTGCATTCCAGATTCCCGACAAAAGACAGGAAATCGACCATCATCTTCCTGAACTCGAGCATATTCTCGAAGCTGAGCTTTAGTATCGTGGATGAATCTATGACGACCCTCTTGACTTTGTGTTGGGTTATGTATGACTGTAGGATGTCAGAGAAATTCTTGAAGTCGTACTTGTCAGGCTTGATTATGAACAGTTTCTTGTCCTTGATCAATTGATCCAGGTCGTTCCATTTCGGGAATGTGGCCTTGACATTCCCCACTATCCTGTCTGGATCCTCCTCAAGGGAGATGAGCACCCCTTTCTCGCCCAGCTTCGCTCCGCGATATAAGTATTCTATGCCGAAGAGAGTCTTCCCTGTCCCGGGCCCTCCGCAGACCAGGACGTGGTGCTGATAAGGAATCCCCCCACCGAGCATTTCATCCAACCCTGAAATCCCTGTCTTGCTTCTTGCAAACGCCATATGAAACCACCCAAAAGACTGAAAACAAACTTGTAAAATGCCTGATTAGATTATATGTATACTATTTAAAGATTAGTGTCAGTGCTTGGAGAGCATATGGCTCGCGCTGGAGCGTATGGGACTAAAAGAACAAAATAAGATTACTATTACACTTGGTGTTTCTTCACACCTATGAACTTGTGGTGCTCATAATGCATCCTTTTTTTCAAGGCTCTCTTGAAAGCAGGCTTGAATTCTTCTATGGGTGCATTCAGGAATCCTTCAAGAGTGTCATAGTAAAGAGCCAAATTATTCTGCACCCTCTTCACTTCATAAGCATGCGAACCATTCAAAATTCCAAATATTTCATTGTTGAACTCGTCTATGGGCCTTGAGATTTGCTGGTTGTTGAAATGAGCTATGATCTCCTCTGACACGTTCTTCACCTCGATGACCCTTGAAACCCCATCCTTGCCCTCAAGGTGGAATGCCGTTCCTGAGTCCTTAACGTATATATCTACGTTTGTCTCTGGTATGAATGAGCTCTGCTGCATCAGCTTGAGTATGTCATTCCTTATGCCCTTGACATTGGCCAAGGCACGGAACTGAGATGCTATCTCCTTGAATTCGCCTTCAGAGAGCCCCCCATTCCTCGAATAGTGCTCTGCTGAACATGTTATTAGAATCATGAATATATCTCTTTCGTGCTCTATCTTCTCATCTATCTTCTTGAGCTTCCCATCGAGGTCTACAGACCTTGAAATATCAACTGTTATCTTCTGCTCCTCGAACACTCTTTCTCCCTTATATTCGCTGTTATCGCAGAGCGCGATGAATTCTTTTACCTCTGCTTCTAATATTTGGGGATCAACGCCTTTTGCCCTGAGCTTTATTGTGTTGCCGTTCTCTACGGCTAGCGTAAGCATCGATAATACGTGTTTTGTGTTTACTTCCTCCCCGTCCTTTTCTATTAGAATTTGGGACTTGAATGATTCGGCTTTCTGGACCAGCTCTGAGAGAGGCCTGCAGTGCAGACCTAATTTGTTCCGTATTTTGAGTTTCTTTACAATCTCGTATGTCTTCTCGATGTTAACTGCATCCTTAGTCAATTTTTTGATAGTGCTCTCTGTCATGGGAACTATAGTAGTAAATCCTATCTTGACCCTGCTCCCTACAGGATATTTTATTGCTACGGCTGTTCCTGACGCCGCAATGGCATTCTTTGCCGATGAAATTGTTTTCGCTGGTAAAGTCTCCATGTAAATCACAAATATCAGGCACAGAACAAGCGAGCTGGATAATAGTAGAACCCAGCAGCTGTAAATCAGAGCCTAGTTTATAATCCTGAATGCATTGATTTGTCGCCTTAATCAATTATAATCAATCAGGACCAGTGATACCTTTATACAGTAAAAGTATTTAAATCTTTCTATAGACTTTTTAGTCCTTCGAGGAGAAGGCATCTCTTGCAGACCGCTCCGGATGAGGGTTCCTTGCACTTGGAGCATTTCGCTATCTTTTCCTTCCTCTTGTGCTCGAACCCACCTGTGAGAGCTTTCCTTACTTGGTTGTATGAATTCAGGAGCTTGAACTTAGTCCCGGGATACCTTGCTTCCTGGTCGTTTATGAAATCTCTTATCCTATGCCTGAATGCCTCTTCATAGTAAGGACAGGGGAAGAAATCATCCCTGAACCCATGAAGGATAGCATATGTAGCTATTTCCCTTTCTGGAATCCTGTACAACGGCCGGATTCTTACTACAAAATCCTCGTCGTCCACAAGCCCTCCCACGGGACCGAATCTTGCGAGTGTGAATGAATCGTTCCTGAACAGGTTCATCAGGAAGGATTGCACGACATCATCTAGATTGTGCCCGACCGCGAGCTTGTCGCACTTGAGCTCGCGGGCCGCCTTATTGAGCAGCCATCTCCTGAAGACCCCACAGTATGTGCATGAAACTTCCCTATTTTTCCTTTTCATCACTTCGTCCATGCTGGTGCCGACTCCTTTCTTGAAGGAATAAATCTTTAGAGGTACTTTGAGATTTTTGCACAGTTTCCTCGCATCCACCACTGTCTTTTCCCTGTATCCTTTTATCCCTTCATCTATTAGTATCGCTGTCAGATGTATTCTCATGGGGCCGGCGATCTGCTTCAAGAGATAGAGCATTGTCAGGCTGTCCTTCCCTCCCGAAACGGCAACGCCTAGATGCTTCACGCCATCCAGCATGCCATATTCTCCGATCGTCCTCTTCACCCTCTTCTCGAGGTAATGCAGGAAATGCTTCTTGCACAGGCTCTGCCCCGCGTACGGCAAGTGGATTATGGCTCTCGATCTGCACTTGGAACATGAAATAAAATCTTTGTCAGTATGCATATGCATCATCAACCTCAGCCGCCATAGATTACTTTTACAATCTCCAATTCGTCGTTATCCTTCACGGAATCGAGCTCTGTGACCAATGCTCCATTCCTTTTTAGTATAACAACTTCTGGATTTATCTCTAATTTCGATAGGAGATTGGAGATTTTTCCGCTGAATTTTATTTTTTTCATGATTTTTTTCCTGTCATTGATTATGCATTTCATAAGAATCACACGTCGATATTTTGCTTGATTTCAATCGGAATTGCAAAAATATCAGAAAAATTTGCAACTTTCATTGAGAACGATTTCAGAAAGAATTAAATCCTCCGAGGTTGAAAATATCTATATGAATATAAATAAAAATGTATACGTAGCGCTTTTTACAAAACGACTTGTAAAAATATTTATAAAATTGAGGAAATGGATGAGTGGGTGAAAATGAAGGTTGGATTGGTATTTAATTACGTGAACGAAGAGAGATTGAAGGGGAAACCGGTCGACGCGATCGCCGAACTTGATACTGTAGAGACAACTGCTGCGGAGAAGACGGCGTTCGAATCAAGAGGCCATGAAGTCGTTCTTATAGAAGCTGACGTGAATTTTTCTGAGAACCTGAAGAAGGCCAAGCCAGACATTGTTTTCAATGTGTCGGAAGGGCTTGGTGGGGAGAGCAGAGAGAGTTATGTCCCTAATATATGCGAGACATTAGGCGTGCCTTATACTGGAAGCGGCCCGCTGGCGCTCTCGATAGCGCTCGATAAGGCGAAGACGAAAGAAATCTTATCTTATTATGGAATACCGACTGCCAAATGGCAGGTATTCAAGTCAAAGGATGACAGGATAGACCCCTCACTGAGGTTCCCATTGATTGTGAAGCTCCTGCACGAGGGGTCCAGCATGGGTCTCGATGAATCATCTGTGGTCGAGAACGAGAAAGAACTCAGGAAGATGGTGGATCGCGCAATATCAACGTACAAGGAGCCCGCCTTGGTCGAGGAATTCTTAGATGGCAGGGAGTTCACCATAGCCATAATAGGGAATTACATCAATGGCAAGGAGCCGATGATCTTCCCAATAAGGGAAACTGTCCATGAGAAAGAGAAGAGCATAGTGCTCTTTGATCCAGACCTGGAATCTATACCTCTAATAGCGAAGTTCAACCCTAAGGAGGAAGTTGACAAGTATTTGGATGAGAAAAGGTATTCATTCCATTCCGAATGCCCTGCCAAGATAACTAAAGAAATGGAGAAAGAAATCAAGATGATAGCGCTAGAGGTTTTCAGGGCAATAGGAGTAAGAGACTGGTGCAGGATGGAGATGAGATGCAGGGACGGAGTGCCGCATGTCTTAGAGTTGAACCCTATAGCAGGGATCGCCCCAGGATACTGGTTCCCGAATACCGCAGAAGTGGCTGGATACGACTATAATGCATTCATCAATCTAATACTAGATACCGCGTTGGAAAGGTTTGGGATGAAGAAGAAGGATAGCAAAAAGAATGGTGCAAAGCTGGCAAGCAAAGTCAGCGAAAGGAAGAGAAAGGTATGAGGATATTATGGGTAAGGAAGAAAACGAGAGAATGATCAAGTATTTGCTCGATTCTAATTATATCGATGAAAGGACTGCAGAGGCGATGAGGAAGGTCCTAAGAAAGGAATTCGTCCCAAAAATCTACAGTGAGCATGCTTATTCTGACGCCCCTTTGCCAATAGGTGCTGGGCAGACAATCTCAGCTCCAGGCATAGTAGGTACGATGACGATGGAGCTGAAAGCGGAAAAGGGCATGCGAATCCTAGAGGTTGGATCGGGAAGCGGATATCAAGCAGCGATTCTTGCTGAGATTGTTGGGTCTGAGGGAAGGATATACACTGTGGAAAGGATTCCAGAACTCATCGACATGGCAAGGAAGAATATCGAACGGCTGGGATATGGGAATGTGGAATTCATATATGGGGATGGCACTCTTGGCCATCCCGACAGGGGGCTTTATGATAGGATAATAGTGACTGCAGGTGCGCCTGAAGTCCCTCGGCCTCTGATAGAGCAATTGAAGCCCGGCGGGAAGATGATAATACCTGTCGGACCCATGTTCTACCAGAATCTTCTCCTGATCGAAAAGGATGAGAAAGGAAATGTCAAAGAGAAAAATCTTCTTCCTGTGATGTTCGTTCCATTGGTAGGGAAGTATGGCTACAGGCCAGAACAGTGATGCAGAAAAGAATCATTTCTCCTTGTGAACAAGATCATCAAGTTTCCTTCTAGGTGTTGCCTTCGGCTTCTCAGTAGGATAGCCTATCGGGAGCATTATAATGGGCCTCTCGAATTTCTGATCCGCTCCGATGGCCTCTCCTACCTGCATCTCATAGAACGCACCCACCCATACAGAACCCAGGCCGAGGTCTGCAGCTGCCAATTGAGCGTACGCGCAGGCGATAGTGGCGTCCTGGACGCAATACATCTCCGTACCTCTTGCGCCGTATTTCGACATCCCTCTTTTCATGTTTGCGCAGAATACAAGCACGACCGGGGCTTCCTTGACTGAGGGTTGGCAGAGGGCGGCTGTTGATAATGCCTCTTTCTTTTCCTTGGATTTCACCACATAAATTTCATATGACTGCGCGTTCCCGGCGCTCGGCGCTGAGTTCGCGGCCTCGAGTATCCTCTTGATCTTCCCTTCCTCTACTTCTTGCTTCTTGAATGAGCGTACTGACCTTCTTTCCTTGATCAGATCGAAAAAGTCCATATCCTGACTTAGAATTGAATGTTTTTAAAGAGTTTCATAAAAAACAAGGTATGGACTTACTAAAGGGATATCATAAGATAAAAGAGGATATGGGCGGGTATTTTGCAAAACTGCCCGTAACAACAAACACCTATACTCTGATGGTGCTGCTGCCAGCCATAATCGCTTTCTTTGCGTTAGTATTCCAGCAAATCCTCCTTGCAGGAGTATTGATCGTCGTTTCGGGATTTTTCGACATAATAGATGGGAGCGTTGCGAGGATAAGGAAAAAGGAATCTGTTTTTGGGGCATGGTTCGCAGATTTCGCAGACAAGGGATCTGAAACATGCCTTTTGTTCGGTATTTCATTCATAAACTGTGCAATCCCTTATTTGGACCAGAATTTTGCCATACTGTTATTGTTCGTCTTTGGGTTCATGTTCAGTTATGTCAAGCCCCATGGGTATTTCTGGAGGATGATAAGGAAGAAGAACGAACCTATTGTGTGGTTTGACAGGAATTCAAGGTTGGGGGTCATCTATATAGGGCTCCTTGCTTATTCGATAAACCCATCTTATTTAGGATGGGCAATAATAATCTCCCTGGCAATATCCGCTGTAAAGCTGGCCCAGTCCATACAGTACCTTGTGCCAAGGATAATAGGGGAATTGAGAAAGTAATTTAAACTGGGAATCCCAATTATTACCTGAGATACATGAGAATAGACCTGCATACCCATAGCATATGTTCGGATGGCGCCGACACGCCAGAGAGGATGGTGGCCAGGGCGAAGGCCATAAGGATGGATGGCATAGCCATAACAGACCATGACACCACTAAAGGATGGGCTAGGGCGATCGATGCGGGAAAGAGACTAGGGGTACATGTGATACCTGGCAAGGAGATAAGCATAAGGATAGGACACAGGAAAGTCGGTGAGATACTGGCTCTTTTCCTTAACGAGGATATCAAGCTCAATCAGATAACAAATGTGGGCGACATAATCGACAGAATAAAGGCGCAGGATGGCCTATCAGCTATACCTCATCCATTCAACCCGTGGATGTGGAGGAACAATGGATTAAAAGTCATAGAGGCAGCCAAGAGGAAGGATAGGAAAGTAGATGCCATAGAGGTTATGAATGGCAAGAACACAGCAGGCTCGAATGACAGTTGCGCCGCATATGCTGCAAAATATAATTACTCAAAGATAGCTGGCAGTGATGCGCACATGGCAAGCGAGATAGGCATGGCATACACCATATGCGACACTAATGACATCGAGGAATTCAGGAAATGCATAAAGAAAAAGAAGACATTTACCCTAGGCACTCAAAGAGGAGTGCCTTCCATAGTCGGAAGCATGATAGTGACCAAGTCACGAAGGTTCCTCGGGCTCTAGAATGATATCCATGAACAAATTCAAGAAACTTATTTTATACGACCTTAAGACAGAGCCACTCGAAAGAGAGTTTGTCAGCAAGCTAAGGAAATTTTCTGATAAGGTCAAAGTTGTTTTTGCAGAAAAAGAGTACTCCAAAGGTCTGAAAACATCCGACTTAAGGGATGCAGATGCCCTAATCATCCGTTTATTCGATTATTATGATGATTCTTTATTCGAAAAATCTAAATTGAGATATATTGGAGCTATGCATACGGATATCTCGCATTTCAACCAAAAGCTTCTCAAAAAATTAGGCATCACCTTGACAAATGTCCCAGGATATGCAACTGAGGCTGTTGCCGAATTGACGATTTCAGCATTGCTCAATATTTCCCGGAAGACTCACGATGCAATGAATTTCGTAAAGAAAGGGAACTGGGGCTTTGAAAAATTCAAAGGCTGGGAGTTGAAGGGAAATACACTTGGAATCATAGGGCTGGGAAAAATCGGGAGCAGAGTTGCAGAGATTGCACAGGGACTTGGGATGAATATTTTGTATTATTCCAGAACAAGAGAACCAGAACTAGAGAAAAAAGGAATGAAGTACATAACTCTCGAAGAATTGCTGAAAAACAGTGATGTTGTAAGCTTGCACTGCTCGCTTTCGGATGAAACAGAGGATATATTGAATGCCTCAAGATTGAAATTGATGAAGAAAGGTTCTGTGCTATTGAATTCTGCAAGATCGGAACTGGTGGATTTAGACTCGTTATATATCCTGTGCAAACAAAATAAGATCTCTGCATGGTTCGAGGCAATTGAAAAGGAATCTGTAAGGGCCAAATTCAGGAAACTGGATAATATCTATCTGACCCCTCATTTTGGGTGGATGACTGTAGAGGCACAGCAAAGATTGAGAGAACTCATGTTAAGCAATATAAGCTCATTCTTAGAGGGCAACCAGCAAAATAAGATTGTCTAGCAAAGGCTAAAGCTAATCCTAGAAACAAGAAGAATCAGATGAACTCCTACTGTTCCAGCTAAAGCTACTAGCTGCTAGACCAGAAACGGCAGGAGTCCCAATTGATAAAAGATAAAATAAATCAAAAATCAATTTAGAATAGTCCTGCCAGTCCTGCTGCAGCTTCCTCCTCGGATTTCTTCTCTTCCTTGGGGGCTTCCTTCTTGGCCTCACCAGCTCCTGCGGATGCTGCTGCAACTGCCACTGGGGCTGCTGCTGCCGCTTTGAGGATCTCCTCAATGTTCGCTCCTTGGAGAGCTGCTGCAACCATTTCTGCTTTTGCCGGATCAGCCGCGATGCCTGCGCCCTTGAGGGTGCCGACTATCGAATCCTTGCTGATTTCTTTTCCAGACTCATGCAGAATCAATGCTGCGTGGATATATCCCATGTTGCTCATTTAATTCACCTCTATGTAAACATTTGTGGTTTCATGAAATCTCATGAACTTGACTTCATTGCTCAGGCACTTTCGCATTGACTGCATTGGCTTCTCTCATTGCTTTGGCCAATATATCGGGCAATGTCTCAGGCAGTACTATGCCCGTATCTATTGCAAGTGCTTTTGAATTCCTGTGAGCCTTATACAGCAGCCTGCTGATGTTATCCTTGGTCGGATACGCAATCCCTATCGATAGGTTGAATGCTGTTGATGCTGCTGCTGACACTTCCCTCATGAATTCCTCTTCATTAATATCAAGAACATCCTTCTGATACAGGAGTTCTCCCCTGAGTATGACTGGAACGTTGACCTTGAGCTGGAACGGCTTTATTCCGAGCTTCTGCAAGACTCCGGCAACGATTGGGGAGATTGTGGCTCCCTTCTTTGCCACTATCCCATCCTTCGCTATAGCGATCTTGCCTGCCTGTATCCTTGCATCCAATCCGGCCTGCTTGAACTCGGACAGCGCGGGTCCTGGAGGGATCTGTGTCTCTCCTGCAGGGACCATTATATCCGCATCGGCCACCTGTCCTGCCTTTGCAGCTACCTTCAATGGATCGGCGCATAATTGCTTGTACAATGCGAACGCATCAAGGTTCGAGAGGACTATCGCCTTCTCACCTTCTATCAAATCCTCGACTTGAGTCTTCCCAGTCTTATTCAGTGCCCTCCTTATGAGGGATGTCTTTTTGAGTATGAACTCTGCCTTGCCCTTCAGCTTCTTCCTGACTGAGTGCAATTGCCTTGCGGGGAGGTTGTGCAGATCTACGATTGCTATTGACTGCGCGTTTGAGATCTTGCTTATGATCTCCTCGACTTCCTGCTTCTTCGATTCCTGCACCATTTTAGACACCTATGATTATTCAGCCTTAGCCTGCCCGACAGCCTTACCTATCTTGCATGGCTTGCCCATCGAGAGCTTTACGAATATTGACTTGATAGAGTAATCTCCGAATTTCCCCTTTAATGTAGAAACGATAGTCTGGGCGTTCTCAACCAGATCCTCCGGAGCCATTGCCTCGGACCCTATGATTGTGTGGACTGTAGGGAGCATCTTGCCCCTGATCCTGATCCTTACGCTGTTCCTGAGATTGGTGAACATTGAAATGGGATTGCCTATCAATGGCCTGGGAGTCTTGCCTCTGCCACCGAGTATCTGACCGAAATTCTTACCGAATGCCATCATTACCTGTGGCTGGACTACGAATTCCCAGTCCTTCGTCATCCTCTTTATCTCTGACTTGTCTTGTTTAGGGATGTCGAGACTTCCAACTATCATGTCCGCGCCAGCTTTCTTGGCATCTGATGCGATATTGCCGTCAGCGAAGGCCGCAATCTTCACTTGCTTGCCCCTGCCTTTCGGCAGCAGTACATCCATATTGAGCCTGTTCTCTGCCTTATTGAAGTCTACTCCTCTGAAATTGATTATGAGTTCCACTGACTGGGTGAACTTGCGTGAGCCCTTCTCGGCCAAACATACGTTGATAGCTTCTAGCATTTCCTTGTTTTCAAACATTTAATCCCTCCCGCATCGACACGAACATCCGCCGTGCTTGCGGTACAACGGGAGAATAAGCGATGTTATTCTCTTGGATCATACTGCAAATATATTGAGGATAAAATATAAAAACCTATGTCGGGGCTCCCATCACTGGATTTTGCCCTTCTCGACATCATCTATGAACCTCTTCACCGATTCCCTGACTAATGGATTGCTTATCACTAGCTTCTTCGTGTTCGCATCCAGGATTTTGTCTATATTATACATATCCCCAATTGTGATGGGAGCAGGGCTCTGCCCGTTATTCTTGCCATTTATTTTACATGCAACCGCTTCTTGCGCTGTCCTCTGTTGTGGTTGTGGAGACTGTTTCATCGGGCCTTCTGGAGGAAGAAGCTTCTTAAAATCAGCTATGTAAACCTTGTCGTGATCTTGTAAATTTCCACATTCAATGAGGTCTCCTATTTTCAGCTTGTTGTCTTTCCCTAGGAATATTAACTTTCCTTTCTCATCTCTGCCAAAGGGAGCTCCGTCCTTTTTGCCGAAACCAATTATCTTCAATTTCATGCCATCACCTTCTCCTGCTGACTCTTTCGAATTCCTTTCTCAACCTATGATCGAGGAATATTTTAACCTCTGATCTTATGTCTTCCCTTCTCACGAATTCTATTTCTGCACTCTTGCAATTGACTTTAATGAAATCCTCTCCTGAAAAGCACCATTTGTCGGGAGGCACCATTGCAAGCATCCCTGCAGCCCTGAGGCTGAGGAAAGCATGGCAGAAATCAGGGTAATCATATTTAGCAGGCGCAGGCCCTGCATCGCAGTCCAGGATGTAATGCACTAGATTCCTAGCAGAAACATTCTCGAGAATCTGCCGCCTTGAATTGGAGTTCCATACCTTTTCCATTGGGAAGTATTCTTTAAGGCGTGCGAGCTTCTCCTTCAGCCTCACTTCGTCGGGCTTGATTATAGGGCCTTCAGCGATTATCTTGCTGAATTCAGCTATTCTATAACTCTTCTCTGGAATTACTGGAAGTACAATATTGCACTCTACTAAGTCTCCTTTTTTCAGGCTTTGATTTCCATGGACGAATATGACTTTGCCTCCCTCGTCCCTGCCGAAAGGATCTCCCTTGTTACCTACATTAGTTATCTTTATCTTTAATGACTCCATGGAATCAGCTTGATTTTGGCAAATAAATAGCTTTCGCAATTGAGCATGAAAATGGAGTTACCTCCATCTCTTTGTAAGGAACAGTATAGCCACTATCAGAATTATCACTCCCAATATGGCTCCCGGTATTATGAAGATAGTGTATGATGGGGCATCGACCTGTATTGTCACCACTTCGGTCTTGTAGTTCGGCTTTGACACGTATATGGCTGTCTCACCATCAATCGCCCTTACTTTAACTGTGCCGTTCTCTGCTTCATAGTATGCGTTTGCGTACTGCAATGTCACTCCCTTGAGGACATTGCCACTCTCATCATTGAATTTGACTGTGAATTCCGTCCCGCTTGTGGCCTTCGACGGATATGTGACATTTATCCTTGGAAGGCTATCCTCTGAGGAGACATAGGTGAAAGTGCGCCAGTTGTATGGCTCAATCTCAGTACCTGTGCTGTCGCTGGCCCTGCAGTCCATGATTATCTTCGAGCCGTCGCTTGCCCCTGTGACTGTATAATCTATAGACCACTTGCCTTCAGAGAGCTTTGCGGAAGACCATGCTCCTATCCCCACTCTCACCTCAACATTCTTCAGGCCTGCGTCAGAATACGCTATTCCGGAAATCCTTGCCTTCGATGCCACTCTTGCATCCTTAGCGGGCTCTGTTATCTCGCATCCTAAAGTGGATGCCGTGTAAACTGTGCCATTGAGCGATACTGTATAGAGAACTGAATCGGAAAGGAGCGGAGTTGATGGCCAATCATCCAGGGTCATATTCCATTTCTGCTCCATAGTCCTTATGTCTATCGCATAGATATTGTTGTCCTTCGAAGGGACATAGATAGTATTATTTGATACTGCGGGAGCAAGCACCGCCTCACCTGTCTTGAAGCTACCATTGATAACCCCTGTAGATTGATTGAGAGCATAAAGATTACCATCATTGCAGCCCACATACACTATGCCATTATGCAGGATAGGGTGTGATAGCCATCCATTGAAATCCTGAGACCAGAGCATCACTCCAGTGCTGGACAATGCATAGAATTTCCTCTCGCTCCCGAAATAAATGACATCCTCAACCTTGATAGGGCCCGCCTTCCATACTGGAGTACCTATGTTGAATGTGATATCCAATGCTCCAGACGTGCTTATATGCACTAGCCTCCCATCAGTCAGGAAAAGCGATATACCGTTCCCATCCACGAACGCGGATGAGTCTGTCTGGCCCGGGAGCGTCACCACCAACGGGCTTTTCAGGTCACCTGCTCCTGAAGAAAGATCGAATATGAAGAGTTTGCTCTCGGCTGCCACGAAAAGCCTGTTGCCTACAGCCAATGGCGATGTCAAGACTTTCTGAGGAAGTGTGACATATCTGCCTACCAATCTGCCATCGACCTTGTCCAACGCGAACACGCTGTCTGATGTCCCAACATAGACAAAATCATAGACCAAAGGGGACACGAATATGGTGCCTATTACATCCTGCGTCCAGATCTGGTTCCCACCAGCCTTGTCTAATTTCAGAACTGTACCTACTGCCGTAGCTATGTAGATCGAGTCCCCATCCATGACGGGGTCCGCATATGTCTGCGAAGTGGGCTTAGACCACTTGGCAGTCGCAGAGAATGAGATTTGGACTAATAGCAGGAGAGAAAACAAAATGGCAATGGATTTACTTGAACATTGCATCAAATTCGCCTTTCCTAATCTTTTTCACTATCGTTTTTATATCCTGCCCTTCGCACGTTATGCCCACGGATGAGCATGTGCCGAGCACATTGAGCGCCCCTGACTTGATCTCTGTGGCGTTGGTGCTCGGAAGCTTTATCCTTGCTATCTTGATAACCTGCTGCATTGAGATGTTGCCTGCCGGAGCCGGCTTCAGGCCTGGCTCTGCCTTAGCGCCCTTCTCGATGCCTATCTCCTTCTTTATCAGTGAAGCCACTGAGGGTATACCTATCTCAACCCTGAACTCCTTATTCTCCTTGTTTATTATCACTGCTACAGGTACTGTAACACCTGCGAAAGCCTTTGTCTGATCGTTTATGGACTTGACGACATCCTGGACGTTTATCCCCAATGGACCTAACGCCGGGCCTAATGGCGGCCCTCCGGAAGCCTTCCCTCCTTCGACCAATAATGAAATAGTCATTTCTGGCATAATAAAACCTCCAATTTATTCTATTCATTTCAATTTATTCTATTCATTTCAATTTATTCTATTCTTTTACTTCTCCACTCTTTACTTCTTTACTATTTAGCCATCTATATTCTTCTGCGTAACAATTAATGTGAATCTATTGGACTCCTCTCTCGAATCTCTTCGAGCCGTTCAGTATCCCATAGCAAGAGTCCTTCGCGTCCTTGTCATCTGTTATCAATTCGCATAAGGAAGGATTCTTGGTATCGTATGCTATCTCCCTGAAGCACCAGTAATTCTTCAGGATAGCATCATCGATATTCGCGCATATCGAAGTGTCATTCTGCGCCTTTGCTACGGCCCTGAAGCACTGGTTCTTGTCATTTCCTGCTGCCAACGCATTGCATGAATCCAATGTCTTCTGCTGCACGCACCCATACAGGGCGAATGCCCCTAGCAAAACCAGGGCAACAGCAAACATGGTGAATGATGATTCTTTCATCTTAATCCTCAGCCTTCCGTATAAGCTTGACCGTGCCTGACTTTGTTGTGACTGGCACAGGGACAGCCACGTCTGTAAGCTCCACAGTTATGGTGTCCTTTGTCTCGTCGACCTTGATGACCTTGGCCCTCTCTCCCTTGAATGGGCCTGATACGAATTCAACGACGTCTCCCTTCGCGACAGGGATGACTTGGATCCTTGCCTCTCCGAGCCTAACTATCTCCTCGATAGGCACTTCTTTCGGGAGCACTTCCTTTATAGAAGGTATCCCCTGGGCGAGCTTCCTCGCCGCGGAGATGTCTACTGTCTCTATGAACATGTATCCCTTGATGTCAGGGAATATGAAGACTGCCGCGATCCCTTCCGGATTCTTCTTTATCTTATTTATCAGCATCTCCATGATTATGTGTTCCTGTCCTGTTGTCACTCTATACGAAAATAGCATTCAAAACACCCCTATAGTTTACGGATAAATGAACCAGAACGCAACCGAGATTACCAGCCCTATCCCGCCGAGCAGGAAAATTCCTGCCAGGATGATCTTGAGATTCCTGACCAATTCGTCATCGGTCGGCTTCCTACTGACCCTGAGCACGTATTTCGCCCTATCCCAAAAAGATTCCTTCTCCATAAAATCACTACATTTCATTCATTTTATTCTGCAAATCTAAAACAATCGAACCTAATGCTCCTTACTCTGGACCCTGAACAGACAAAAGTAAGAAGTCGATGATAAGTTATATTTGATAATATTAATAAACCTTGCTGAGGGGTTGAATATGTCGAGGTAAGACAAGATATGAAATATACCACCCTTGAAGAAGAGTCGGGTATGCACCTGATAAACAGCTCATTCGTCAGAGCCCTATCTAATCATGAGAAGATAGCTGGAAAGTCATCCAAAAACTGGATGTTCTACAGGAAAGGGGATAGATTCAAATGGGCGTTCGAGCTGGAGGAGATGACTGAGGTCGGAGAGACAGTCTTGGAGAAAGTGGTGAATGACAAGGGATTCATCGACCAGATAACATCCAACATAAGGAAATATAGTGAAGAGTTCTCTGCTTTCTCGGACAAGCTTGCGCACATGGACCTGAAGGGAAAGAGCAACCGTGAGCTCGCCTCGATATTCAGAAAATATAGTGATATATTGGAACAGACCTACACCTGGGGCGTGCTTATAGAGATGATGGAAGTATACAATAGCCTATTCTCCAAATTCGTAAGGGGGGAGATAGCAGAGATAGTGGAGAAAAAGGGACTTGGCAGGGCTGTGGATGAGTATCTCGCCGTGCTTGTCACGCCAAGGGAAGACAGTGCTATGAGGAAACAGGAGAGGGAATTCCTGAAGATAGTCTCGGACATACAGAGCGATCCAGAGCTGTTAGCATTGTTCGAGAACAGCGATATCAATGAAATCAAATCTGAGATCAAGGGAACCAAATCAGAGAAGGACATTGCTGCCCACCTTGACAAGTACTGTTGGGTCAATTATTATTACGAGGGTCCTGAGATGGACATGGATTATCTCGTCGACCTCCTAACCCATGCGACTAGAACCATGAATCCCGAGCAGAAGCTGGATGAGATGGCGGACAAAGATAAGAGCAATATAAAGAGCCAGGAAGCTCTGATCTCTGAACTGGACCCCAGCAAGTTCGCAGAGAGATTCATACTTGCGGCAAGGGAGTTCGCGACATTGAAGATAATTCGCAAGGACAGCACATTCTTCGGAAGCTACGCATCGGACAAGCTGAAGAAGGAAGTTTGCAGCAGGTTCGGCATCACACTCAACCAGTGCAGGTGCATGAATGATCTGGAATTTCTGGCTGCCCTTGAAGAAGGGGAGATAGATAAAGAGGAACTGAGCAAGAGGGAAGAGGAGATTGCCCAGTTGATAGAGAATGGCAAGGAAAGGATAATGACTGGAAAAGATGCTTTCGAGGCCAGCAAGAACATAATCTCGATTGAAATCAAGGATGTAAAAGAGATTGTAGGTACATGCGCTTCACCAGGCAAGGCCACCGGGAAAGTCAAGCTGATAATGCATATCGAAGACATGTCAAAGATGGACGAGGGGGACATCCTTGTGGCGAATGCCACGAATCCGAGCTTTGTCCCGGCAATGAAGAAAGCAGCCGCAATAGTCACTGATATGGGCGGAATAACATGCCATGCGGCCATAGTCAGCAGGGAATTCGGTGTGCCTTGCGTGGTTGGCACAAAGGTGGCAACAAAGCTGCTCAAGGATGGAGATGAAGTAGAAGTGGATGCTATAAAAGGTACTGTAAAAATAATCAGGAAAAGCGAGTGATGCTCACAATGCCTCGTCCAATTCAAGCTCAAGGTTCACATTCTCGACTTTTGCCTGTGCCTCCTTGTTGTAATCAGGTATCTTGGCCCCCGTCAGTACGACTAAAGTCTGGATGGAATTCCTCTTCATGTTCTTTTCCACCCTTGCTCCCCAGATTATGTGCGCCTCGGGAGATATCCTCTTCGATACCTCTGAAGCCACCATCTCTGCCTCTCTTAGAGTCATATCGCTGCCGCCCGTGACATTGATGAGCGCCCTGTTAGTGGATGTTATGTCGACATCGAGCAAAGGTGAGTTTAGGGCTGTCTCGATGGCCAGCATCGCCCTCTCGTCATATGCCGCGTCTACCATGGATTCTCCGAGTCCAATCATGGCGTAGCCTCCCTGCCTGAGTATTGTGCGGAGGTCAGCAAGATCCAGGTTGATGAGACCAGGTATTGTGATCATCTCGGTGATGCCTTTGACTGCCCTTGAAAGCACCTCATCGGAGATGCGGAATGCTGTGTCCAATGGCAGGTCAGGCACTATGTTCAATAGCTTGTCATTCGGGATGACTATTAATGTGTCAACTACTTTCGACAGCTTCTCAAGGCCCCACATGGCATTCTGCCTGCGCTTGAATCCTTCTGAAGTGAATGGTAATGTGACAACCCCCACAGTTATGGCACCTAGCTCCTTGGCCTGCTGTGCTATCACTGTGGCTGCTCCTGTCCCAGTGCCGCCGCCCATGCCGCATGTTATGAAGACAAGTGATGCGTCCTGCAGCAGTGTCTTTATCGTCTCTTTCTCCTCTTCTGCAGCCTTCATTCCTATCTCTGGGTCGCTGCCTGCCCCGTAACCTCTTGTCAATTTCTTCCCGATAAGTAGCTTCTTGTCTGCCCTTGTCTTGATCAGGTGCTGGGCATCTGTGTTCATGGCAATTGTGGAGGCCCCTACTATACCTATCTGGGTCATCCTGCTCATGGTATTGCTTCCGCTGCCACCCGCACCCACGACATAGATCTTGGGCTTGGTCGATTCATAGAACTTGAGCAACTCCTCGTCTTCCTTGCTCACTACCTCTACGCCCCTTATATCCTCTGGATTGATGTCTACGCCCATGCTGCTCTCCTCTCCTGGTCTTTCTGCCTGTGTCAATTATTGAAAGAATAAATTTATATCCCTTTCATTGAAGTATTAGACGAGGCAAAAAATGGCTGCATTAACTTCGATAGACCAACTCAGCAAGGATATACAGGAACTGCGGATACAAGGGGCAAGGAACGTTGCGAAGGCGGCAGTCGATGCGCTCGGGATGACCATCCAGCAATCGAAGGCTAAGACCAGGGAAGAGATGGTGAATGACATCCTTGTCGTCACAGATAGGATAGCAGGATTGAGGGCGACAGAGCCCATGCTGGACAACTTATTGAGGTTCTTCGCACAGGAGCTGCAGAATGAGAAGACTGTGGCCGACATAAAGAAAAAGCACGCTGCCTTGTCGAAGAAGTTCGCATCTGAGATGGACTGGAATATCGACCAAATCGTAGGATACGGTTCAAATCTCATACGTGAAGGGGCAGTTGTGATGACACACTGCCACAGCAGCACTGTGGAGAAGATACTTGTAAGGACCCACAATATCAAGAGGATCAAGGTCATATGTACTGAGACAAGGCCCCTTTACCAGGGCAGGATAACTGCGAGAAATCTTGCAAAGCAAGGGTTGGATGTGACTATGATAACTGACTCAGCAGTGGCATCAGTGATGAAGGATGTCGACATAGTACTTGTGGGAGCTGATGTGATAACTGCGCAAGGACAGTTAGTCAACAAGATAGGCACTGCCACTATAGCAAACATCGCATATGATTATCAGACTTCCTTCTACTCGGCAGCTGAACTGTGGAAATTCGACCCTATGACAAAAATAGGTGTAGCTAGGAGGATTGAGGAGAGGGACCCTATGGAGCTCCTGTCTGACCTAAAGAAAAAGGATTTAAATGAGTTCGAGAAAATCAAGATATCTAACTTCGCTTTCGACATAACCGGTGCGAAGCACATAAATTCATTCATAACGGAGAGAGGGCTTGTCTCTCCTCAGGATATTTCATCGATAGCAGAGAGGGCATTGAAGGAGATGCTGAAATAAGCAGGTGCAAGGTATTCTTATGGCAAACAACACGAACAACAAGAACAAAGGGAACTCGAACGGGCATGATGTATTTAAGCTCAAGGTCAAGTATTTCGATGTGGAAGCGGGGAAGCAGATCGCTGTCCTGAACGAACAGGAAGCAACTGAGATAGACATGTTCCTATCAGACAGGATAGGGCTCAAATACAATGGCAAGGACATCACAGTCATAGTCGACACGAGCAAGACAATGGTACAGAGGGGAGAGATCCTGCTTTATTCCGAGGCTGCCAAAGCACTTGGATTGAAAGGGGGAGAGATGATTGAGGTCATCCACAGGCCCACTCCCGAATCGATAGAATACATCAAGAAGAAGATGGACCGCAGGTCGCTCACGCAGGACGAGATAAGGTCCATAGTCCTAGAGACTGTGGAGAACAAATTGAGTGAAGGGGAGCTTGCATCTTTCATTGCAGGGGCGTACATTAATGGATTCACAATCGAGGAGACTGTGGCATTGGCAAAAGCCATGGTCGAAACTGGGGAGCATTTGGATTTAGGAGTGCATCCTGTGGCAGACAAGCACTGTGTGGGGGGAGTGGCAGGCAACCGCACCACTATGATAATAGTCCCTATACTGGCAGCAGCAGGAGTTTACATCCCAAAGACTTCATCGAGAGCCATAACATCACCATCAGGCACAGCTGATACTATGGAGGTACTGTGTCCAGTAGTCGTACCAATAGAAGATATGAAGAGTATAATACTCAAGACGCACGGTTGCGTAATCTGGGGTGGGGCAATAAACCTCGCTCCTGTGGATGATAAGCTCATACGCATCAGGCACACGCTGCACCTTGATCCTAGAGGATTATTGCTCGCATCCATACTCGGGAAGAAGAAGGCTGTGGGATCGGAATATGTGGTGGTGGACATACCTATAGGCAGGGGAGCGAAGATAGAGGATGAGACTGATGGTAAGTCGCTTGCAAAGGATTTCATCCAGGTCGGAGAGAGGCTGTCCATGAAGATACAATGTCTAATAACTGAGGGGAGCGATCCTATAGGAAAAGGCATTGGGCCAGGACTGGAATGCAGGGATGTCCTGCAAGTTCTGAAAGGGAATGGCCCTGTAGAGCTCCTTGATAAAGGATGCTTGTTAGCTGGGAACATCCTAGAGATGGTGGGTAAGGCCCCGGCAGGAATGGGAGCTGAGATGGCATTGAACATAATCAAGACAGGGAAGGCATATGATAAACTGATGGAGATTGTCGAGGCCCAGGGCGGGAACCCGAAAGTCAAGATAGACGACCTCCCAATCGGCAAGTTCAGGTACGAAGTGAAGGCCGACAAGACAGGGAGAGTCTCGCATGTGGACAACAAGACGATATCGAAGATAGCGAGAGCGGCTGGAGCCCCTAAAGATCAAGGGGCAGGCATAATACTAGGGTGTGAGATGGGGGACAAAGTGAGTGTGGGTGACACATTATTCGAAATACTCTCAGACAGTGAATCTAATCTCAGCTATGCGGCAAAACTGGTGGACGATCTCAGGCCTGTTGAATTGCAGAAGATAATAATAGGAAAATACGAGTGAATTTCTGTATAATTGTGGGATTATTGTATTGCTCCGACTCCGCAGATCCTAGTTTTCGCACCGATATCCACGATTAATACTTGTTCTCCCCTTGAGAATACTGCTGGTGACAGTAATTGGAACTTCAGGACTTTCCCTTCCTCGTCTTCCTTGACTTCGAGCAGCTTCGCCTGCTTGTATTGCATGCCTATAGCGATCTGGTATCCCTTCCCCACCTCAATCTTTTCAGTGTAATACTTCGAGAATTTAGCTTCGACTGTTATCTCACTGGCCACTTGCAAACTGCCGGGCTTGGCCAGGATCATGCCCCTGTCCAAATCATCAATACCCGCTCCCTTGATAGCCAAGCCGACACGACTACCTTTCTCCGCAGTCTTCACATCCTCGTCATGCACCTGCAATGATCTCACCGTGACCTTCTTGTCAGTTGGATAAAGCTGCAGTTCGTCATGCACATTGACCTGTCCTTGCTTCACAACTCCGAGCACAACTGTGCCCACGCTCTTCACATCGAAGAATGCGTCCACATTCAGCTTGAAATCCTCTCCTTCACCTTTGCTTGTGGTGAAGTATTTCTGCAGCTTCTCGTATACTTCATGGGGGTTCTTGTTCACTATTACGAACTTCTCAATAGAAGTCCCTGCGACCAAAGAGACAAACTTGTCTTTCTCGACATATCCATCGAATATGATCAGCCCCTTCTCTTTTCCCATTAAATCCAATGCCACAATCATCTCTCCGAGATACTTGTCAAGCTGCTTGATTACTATGATTGTGGGATCTGTTAGCATCAATACGTTGATGAGAGATTGGATCTTGTCCGGATATAAGTGGGGATTGAAGAAGCAAAAGGTATCCTCGCCTTGCTTGAGATTGTATATTGTGAAATCTGTCGCTGTGCCTTTCTTGGCCAGCTCCTTCCCGAATTCATTGTCATTCAATAATGCTACGTTGAAATTCATAATATCCCTATTTGTAGATGCTCTTTATCCAAATAGTCTTGAATAGAGGTAAAGTTAAAGTGGATAGTAAGAACGCTGCAGTAGGCACTATAGAATTGGTGAGAGGATTTGGGAGCCCTGCGAAATAGAAGAACACCACTACCAGCACATAAGTCAGAACTATGATTAGGATTTTCCTAGTCCAGCTGGTCTCCCACGCCTTATCTGCCTCGACTCTCTTGTTCCTTCTTTTTATTATGTCTATTTCTCTCTCAAGATCTTTTATTGTAGCCATACTTTCACCTTATCTGACAATTGCATAAATACAGTCATCGAGATATTTTCCTTTCTTCCATTTATTTTTCCTTAGAATACCCTCGAGCTTGAATCCTGCGTTCTCAATCATGCTTCTTGAGGCCTTGTTGAAAGACCGGGTGTATACTACAAATCTCTTCAGCTTATATTTTTTGAATGCATATTTTGTGATTAGCTTGACTGCTTCTGTCATTATCCCTTTGTTCCTGTAATCTTTTCCTATCCAATAGGCCAGTTCTGCCCTATGCTTCAGGAAGCTGTATGAGATATCCTTTATTTTCAGCTTGCCCACGGCTTCCCCGTCGATATCGATTACGAATGCCTCTTCTGTTGGCTTTCTCTCCTTGTATTGCTTAAGGTTACTCAATATTTCCTTTTTCGCACAATTCAAGGAGCAAGGGTATGGCAACGACATCATCATTTTTGCTGTTGTTTTATCATTCAGATTCCTGTGATAGGATTCGAGGTCGCTCATCTTGACGTGCCTGAGGATGAAGTTTTTACCTTTCAGGATTGTTTTAGCCATAATTCGACCCGCGGATGGAATAAAGCGCCCAGGAGAAGACTTGAACTTCTGACCTACTGGTTTCTGCAATTACGCAAAAATTTAACAGCCAGTCGCTCTACCAACTGAGCTACCTGGGCTTGAATAAAATAATCATTGAAGATTTAATAACCTTTTCTTCATTTTTTTGTGGACTGGCTCGGGTAAACATAAGAGAGATACAAATTCACTGTGGCGATTAGTGTCGCCACCACGTTCAAAATAAAGAATATAATATCAGACAGGAATGCTGCATGGAAAACCAAGAACAGGCTACCGAACAGGTATAAAAGTATAAATTCTCTCCTCATGCCAACATTTTTTGTTTTTATTGCAGAATATGTCTGAGGAATCCATGCTGTCAAAAGCAATACAGCTCCAAGAATCCCTATTATGCTTGTAGGATAACTTAAAATCAAAGACCACGATAATGCCATATTCTCCCTCATTCTTGTTCGTATCTTATTCTTCTTAGATGGTAGTAAACAGTTCTTAAAGGTATTCCCTCCTTCTTTGAGATCTGCTTGGCTGGAAGGAGCATGTATCTTTTTATCCTCTCCTTCACTTTGGATTCCTTGCCTCTCTTCATGGGCACGACTTCTATTTGTATTCCGATCTGCCTGAGCGACTTGAGGGCTCTTTTTGGCAGATGATTGTATGTGCCTTCGCTCATGATGAGCTTGTCCACGCTCCTCTCCGAATTGAGGATCTTGATTATATCGTTTATGCTGGTCTTCCTCTTGAGAATCCCGTGCGTGTGCGGCATGGTAGGATTAGATTGCATTTGTTTTTTATTCCTTCTTTTTCTTCGGGTTGAGGCCTTCTATGAACTGCTGGGCCTGACTGGATACGCTGGATTTGTATGAAGACACCTGTTCTGCAGCTGCCTTTATCTCTGCCTCATCCACTTCGAATTCCTTCGCGCACTTCTCTATGGGCACTCCAGACAAGTGCACTATCGCGGGACCCAATGCCCTGCCTGACTTCGAGAATGCTTCGTATTTGATTTTCTCTTGGACCATGTCCAGGGCATTCTTCATCCCGCTATACTTCAGGAACCCATACATCTCAGGATCCGCCGAGACAGAGATCCCAGGATATAGGGACAAGGAAGAACGCACCCTCCTCGGCTCTGTCATGAAGAAATGGAACACATCATATGAGAACTGCTTCTCTGCTTCCTTGACCACTGCCGAAGTGTATTCTGATTTCCTCCTCGATATTGATGAGACAATCTCAGGCAGGAGCGTCAAGGAATCGTTCTCGTACAGCATCAATCCCTTTGAGTATAAATCATCCTTCAAGTCCTCATGGCCTTCCATGAGATCTACCCTGGCATCCTTGCTTATCCCCATCCTTGAGACCTCTGCGGCATACGCCTCGTGCTCCTTTGTGTATGTCACATTCACTGTCTCAAGCTTAGGGTATATCCTTGCCGCGGCTTGCAATGCATAGGCCACGGAAGCCGCTATCCTCATCGACTTGAACCGCATGAGGGGCGGGGATACCAGCTTCTTCACGCTGAGAAGGTATGCGCTGTCACCATATGATTTCTTTATCTTCTCATCTAGGTTCTGAGCCGAATGAATATTGAGATTGATTGTCTTGCCTTCATGGACTATGGTGGCTATGTATCCTTCCTGCCGCGGGCGTGTTGAGAACAGCCTTAGCAAGTGATTGTAAGCATTGACTGCGGGCTCTCCTAGATAGACAATCCTATCCAAGTATGCCCCGTTGTATGGCAAGTGGTTGGCGATGTCATAAATCTTCCCTCTCCTCAGCATGTTCAGCTGTATTTTGTTCGATGCCAAGGCTACCCTTGTCCTGTTGTATGTGTATTTCTTCAGGTTTGCGGCATCCCTTATGTCCTTGAGCTGCTTGGACATGTCCTGCTGCGCTCCTACCTCATCCCTATTGGATTTGGATGGCGTCATGTACATCTCAGGAAAAGTGGCATTGAACCCAGCATCCATCATCTCCTCTTTCATGTCCGAAAGGGAGGATATTCTCTGCTCTAGCTCTAAGGTATCAAACGTCATTTTTATGCTGTCAAAATACTCGTTTGCCTTTGCAATTAAACTAGAGGAATTCTTCATAAGCATGTACTTCGATGAGTTGAGTGTAGATTCGGGGGTGTTTTTCATAGGATCCTGTATTATGGTAGGAAATCCTTGTTTTTAATCTTAGCCCTTATGTATTCGCCCACGAACGTCAGTCTTGGTCCCTGCAGTGCATCCTGTTCTATCTTCTTCTTTGTATCAAGGACTTTCTTCAATTCTTCGACCCATTCCTTGTGGCGCGAGATCCATTCGTATCCCAGCATCTCCTGGGCCCTTTTAATGTCAACTTCTTTCGCTCTGATTGTGAGTTTCTTAAGGAAGTCATATGTCTCTATATCCTTCATGGTCACTCCAATGAATCTCGCCTCTGGGGTCGCGATATTCGCTCCGAGATAAGCGAGATTCATACTTCCAGTCTTGATCGTCCAATAGATATACCATCCCCATGCATCACAGTCCATGAAGCAATAAATCGGGATGCCTCTGTCTGCCAATTTTCGTATCAGCCTTCTGCATCCTCTTGATGCCTGTCCTTTGGGTGTGATTATGATGCAGTTCTCTTTCCTCCAGAACTGGTCCTCATTCAGCCTCTGCCATAATGCATCTTTTTCTATCACGAGCACATAATCTGCATCGCACTTGATGAATTCCATGCCATTGTCCACATCAGACGGGATCATCCAGCCGGATCTCCCTTGCTTGCTGCAGTCGATGGTTGTCTCGGCGCCTCCGAACTTGTCCCTGATAATCAATGGACCGGCAACCACTCCTTTCCTATCTGTGGAAAGATTCAGATCCTCCCTCTTAACATCCAACGCCACTTCAAGATCCTCGACCAAGTCATTCGATTCTTCCTGCTCCTCGAAAAGATCCTCCTCTATATCCTCCCCTAATGAGAATTTCAATTGGTAGAAGAGACCTCTGATGGATGTGTGCAGGTTCTCTTCCTTGAATTTCTTGCATTTGGATGCGATTGCAACTGTCTGCATGAACTTCTTTGCCTGCGCCACATTCAGGAAGATTCTTTTCTCTACCTTGTCACCAAGGACTAGCACCTTCTCTTTCTCATCGTAAGTGACATTTCCGCTCCCTCTTGTCGGGGCCTCAAAGCTCGGTGATACTCCCGCATCAATCTCAGCGACCATGTGGATTCCAAGGTTCTGGAGCCTTGTTTTTGTCTCCGCATCAGTTATTTCATCTTTCTTCTTCATGATATCCCTCTAAAGATTTATTCTTCTATGTCATCTTCTCCGCCATCCTTTCCTGTCTTCTTAGGCTTCTCGGCGGACGCGGCTGCTTTCTTTGCTTTCTTTACCTGCTTGGCAGCCTCTTCTGCGATCTCATCGGCTTCTGCAGCAGCTGCGGCAGTACCGCCCCCTCTGCCGTGCTCGAATATCTTTGTGTATTTATTCTCAATCAGATTAATGAGCTTCTTTTCCAATTCGCTCGATTTCAAATCCTTTCCAGAAAGGTATGGTAAGTCCCCGGCAATCTGTTTGACATATCTCAGGATTGCCTTTCTCTTCATCTCCCTCTGCTCATCCTTCGATTTCCCGGAGATGTATCTGTCGAGATCCCTTGCTATCTCCATGATTGCGAATCTCAGCTCCTCAATAACTTCATCCTCATTAGCCACTGCCTGCTTGCCTGCTCCAGTGTAGGGTATGAAGACTGAGACTAAGTTGATGAATAATGTGACGGGCATATGGTCTATGTTCTTCAGGCCGTATCTCCCCCAATCGATAGTCTTGACAGCCTCTGTTATCGCGCAGCCTCCTGCATCGAACAGCAATGGTGCCCTGTTGGCGAATCTCTTGGTGTCCAGTCCAATGCCTTCCTTCGACTGCCTTCCCGATTTCCCACCGTAGCATATGGCTGCTTCCACCATGAACGGGACCCCTCCTCTGTATACTTTGGGGGCCCTTTCAGTGACAGACATGTATTCCGGATTCAGCACCGCCTTCATCGCCTTCTCTATCTGCTGCTTGCCTATAGGCCTCAATGGGTCAGCCGAAGGGGCGATCCACTTTATCTTCTTGAAAGCGTCCACTATCGCCTCTGCTTCGTCCCACTTGAGCTCGCGCGGCATCTTATCGAAATTAGTGCCTGGGCACAGCGCCTTGAGCTCGTCCACCTTGGCGTCGCTCACTCTTGCGAAATTCTGAGTCAGGAATGAGGATAATTTTCTCTCTTTTGAATGATGGGCCTGCTCTATTAGGTCGTTGGTAGTTATCCCTAATGGGTGGGGCTGCGCTGGCGCAGGCTTCTTTGGTATGACATCGGACGCCCTTGCAAAGACAGTCCTTTCTCCATCCGGGTTCACGAATGTTATCTGTGTATGGGGATTTGCCATTGCTGTGGCCTTCAGATATTCGTATGGGCTATACTCGCTCATATCATTCTTTACTTCAGAATATTCACCTATGACAGACAGGCCCCTGTAAGTCCCGGGCAGCTCTATCATACTCACCACTTGCGGCCTATTGGTCTTCAGGTCGATGGACACATCGCATTCGTATATCTTGTTATTGCCTGTGCCTGACCTGACATGCGTCTGCTTGCCTGTGGTTATCTGGGAAAACATGATACAGCCTGAAATACCTATCCCTTGCTGCCCTCTCTGCTGAACATACCTGTGGAACTTGGTCCCTGCAAGCATCTGGCCCAGTGCCTTGCCTATGTAATGCTCCGGTATTCCGGGGCCATTGTCCTCAACCTGGACCTTGAGATGGCTGTTGACATTCTCAATCTTAACGTAGATACTCGGAAGTATCTTAGCCTCCTCGCATGCATCCAATGAATTTGTGACTGCCTCATGCACTACAGTGGTAAGGCTCTTGACCTTGCCCGCGAACCCGAGCATCTGTCTGTTCTTCTTGAAGAACTCAGCGACAGAGTGTTCCCTGAATTCCTCGAATATATGCTCTGAGCTCCTTATGGTCGCTGGCACTGGCGCTGCCACAGCTCCTGGCTGCGGTTTTGCTGTTACGGGCTTTCCACCGTCTGCCGCAATTCCTCCGTCTGCGGCTGTTATTATGTCATCTTCCGCCATAAAATCGCCTCTAGTTATGATTATTATTCACTTGCTTGTTTGATTCGCCTCATAAATATTTGTCAGTAATGTTTTAAAAACAAATCAGTAGGGCCCTGTTTCCTGATTCTTCTGTTTTGTTTTCCTCAGCATATTGAACACAGCCCCGTGGCTAGCCCCGTTCAGTATCATGTTTACTGCCCTCTCAGCCAAGTCAACTTCGTCCATCTTGCCAATTATCCCTATTGTGTTGCCATAGATGCTGATGGTCGCATTAGTTATCTCTTCTATCGTTGTCTTTACCTTGCCTTTTGTTCCTATGACCCTTGATTTGTATCTTATCCTCTGCTTCTCGCTTGAGAACAGCTCCTTCAGGCTTATCAGCTTGAACAAGTATTCTTCATTGAGAAGCTTCAGTGCGGTGCTGGGCTCGAATCCTCTGCCCACAGCCTTCACTATGTCGATTGCCTTCCATTCATCTACAGGATCCTTTGAGGAGATAGTAACTTCTTCCTCTTCTCCCAATGAGAGTGTGATATTACACTGTTTCTCGAGCTCCAGCTTGACCACTGGGTTCATCAAGACCTTGATCCTTTCGGATGGGATGAGAATTGCCTGCATTTTAACTTGACCTACTTCCTTGCATATCTCTATCATATACTATCGAAGAGAATATATTTAAACCTTCCCTCGTCTAACGTCGATTCTCCGACGTTAAATTTGATAGAGGATATGGTCAGGCCCTTTCAACCTTAATTTCTGCTTGCTTTGAGAATTCGATTATCCTATCTCTACCTGTCTTCTTCAATCCTTTCCAGTCCATGAGCACACATCCTACATTCGCATCGCTTGCCACTATGCCCTGCCTGAATGTATCGAATTCCACTGTCTCGGCATAATAATCTGGGAGTATATGCGCAAATGCTATTCCCCCATCAGAATCATCCAATGCCAACTTATTGAATTTAGGAGCATAATGACCTCCACCGACACCGAAGCAAATCTTCCAATTTTTCTTTTCCATATTCTCGGCTTGTATTATCGAGTCTGCTACAATCCTCCCCGCCTCTTCGTTCACCCATTCATGCTCTGAGCTCCCTATCTCTGCAAAGAAACATGGAATGATAGATAAGGGGCCGTGGTGTGTGACTTCCATAGACACTTTCCACCCCTTGTCCTTGAAATCCTGCACTCCCCGATGCCTGTTCATATTGATGAGAGTTTGCTTCATCTGTATAGGCATTGATGGACAGATGATACCTTCTTTCCCTCCTTTCTCAGCCTTGCCCCAATTCCCTATTGGGTGCACTGTAAAGCAAGGCTGCCCTTTCTCGCTCCTGTGCCTGCTTGCGAAGATTATGCTCTCAGCCCCGATCCCTTGCAATTCCTTGTCGCAGCACACTATGTCCTCATGCACCATGAAGAGCTCTAGTCCGGATCCTTTCAGGTGCTGTGCAATATTCATGCCTGCGGGATCCTTCTCTGAATAAACAACTATTGGATTTGGCATCGTACCACTCACACAAAGAATAAGATTGAATCCCCGAAAAGAATGTAAGTTATGAGTCCTATAAGTATGCACGGAAGGAATGCTGGCAGATCAAGTACTGGCCATTTCCTATTCAGCTTGTTCATCTTCTTCATCTGCTGCAAGGTAATCAACCTCTCTAGATGCATCTTCTGCACAAGCGCGAGCGGAAGCGATTCCAAAGATAAGGCCTCTTCAAGCTCAACCTTCTTCTTCCATACAACCATGCGGCTCATGGCAGCATCCTTGTACAATGAGAAGAAGAACACTAATAGGACAATCAGGGTCAGGAAAGCTATATGGATAGGGGATATCGGCAGGAATGTTGAAAGCTGCATTATGGTCGCTAGAAGGAAGCCATAGACAACAAGCATGATGAACGCAATCACGAAGTTCATTGTCTTGAACTTTATCTTTCCTTTCAGTGTGTCCTTGACCAAAGGAGGGCCTAATTTGATTATCAGCCATAATGCGCATAATACCGCTGAGAGAGCTAGTATGGTGAATAGTGATGGCAATGGCACCAAGCCCAGTATCTGAGTATCTCCTGAGAAAATCAATGGAGATGACATGGCCGGGAGCGCTAGATAAATTCCTATGAGCACAAAGAGATCGGCCCCGCCGAGCTGTCCTGCCCTGTACATCAGATACAATGCTATAATCATCAATGCTGCAAGAGGCAATCTTGAGATGACAAGCGAGAAATCAGTTATGTTCACAATGAATGCGACTGCTACGAATGCATAAAGAAGCCTGTCCGGAACATTCTTCTTGTTGTAGATGTCATACCATGCAGCTATGCCTGTCCCTGCCAATGCGACTAATACCCTAATAATCAATAATAAATCCATAAATATGCCTCAGATTTTACCAGAAATCCTCGTACCATTCGCTGTAGATTCTCAACACATTTAACTCTTTGCATTTAGCTTCCACTCCGAGCATGGATGAGATGCTAGGCTCTGTCCTGCCACCGTCACCGGATATGAATTCCTTGATGTATGTGCCAGATTCGGTCAGAAGAGTGAGCCCTATATGGTTCTTATCAATGAATCTTGCCTTTATCTCCTTTACTTTCCTTTTCCTCACAAGATCCGCCCTCCTGCCCAAGACACGCGTTGGGGTCCTCTGGAATAGGATACATCTCGATTCTATTTTTTCTATATCTTTTTTTTCTATTGGGCCACCTAGCTCGACTACAGCCTCGTATCTCTTATCGAACTTGGATCTCTTTATACTCCCAATATCTCTCACTCTCACATATTTGAGGCCTGATACTTCGACTTTCTTCTTTGCCGACTTGTTTATCTCACTTGTCACTTCAAGCAAATCAATCTTCCTCAGCCTAGGGCCTATGACTTCGACTATGAAGGGCCTTCCCTCACCGAGCATGAGCACGTCGATATCCTCCCTGCCATGGCCATGAAATACAGCTCTCTCTCCCCGGGCAAATTTGACAAACGTTGGAGTGACCAATTCTTCTACAGACTCTTCCTTGCCTCCCACCCTCTTTGTCTGCCTTATGCCCCTCTTCAGCTTCCTGTATTTTCCGAATATGTAGATTGGAGTGAGCTCTATGTCTATCAGCCCACTCTTTATGTCATAAATCGCCCTGACCTCGGGGTCGGGATCATACCTGTATTTCTTATACCTAGTCTCAATTACTTTGCCTATCTCCCTATTCAGCTCTGTCTTTATGCATTCCTTGCCGAGCCCAAGCTCTTCCCATATCTTTTCTTCTCTAGTAGCCATATCTCTCGGCATTCTTGTACCAATCAAAAATGTATGATATTCTGCATCTGTCGTCTCAAGCTTTGTCGCAATCCTTTCCGCAATTCCCCCTATCCTGTCAAGCACCCCGTTGCAGATATCGCATCTGTCGCCTTGGACTATATCAATCCCTTTCTTTGTAGCCTGCCTGTTCGCGCAATGGCTGCACAGGTGGATTGCATCGGTCGTTGGATTGACTGGAGAAACAGGGTTTGTTTTGCTTGCCATAAGTGTTTTTGGCTATCTTTTTATATTATTATCCCTTCCAATACTTATTATGGCAACTACAGACATTCCAGAAAGCATGGCAAGGGAACCAAAGGAATCGGAGCACTGGGTTAGCGTGCTGGCCTCCAAAATAATCGCAGCAAAGAAGCCCCCTTACGTGGTATCATCAGGGATAACCACTTCGGGACCGGTTCACATGGGCACTGCGTGCGAGTTCCTCTACCCTAATGCGATAGCCACTTTCTTGCAGAAGGAAGGGCATGATGTGAAGTTCTATTTCTTCGGAGACATAATCGATGCATTCGATGCCATACCTGCGGCGATGAAGCAATATGAGAAGGAATTGACACCACACCTTGGGAAGCCGCTCAGCAACACGCCAGACCCATATGGGTGCTGCGAATCTTATGGCGATCATTTCCTTAACCAGGCAAAGGAGATGATGATGGAATTGGATGTCCATCCGACGATAATCAGGGGGAACCAGATGTACAAGGATGGGAAATATGATGAATATGCAAAATTCTTCCTCCAGAACTACTCGCTCGCAAGAGATGTTGTATTCGAATCCTCGCTCAAGAAGGCCACTGAAGAGGAGAAGAAGGCATGGAATCCAATAATGCCAATATGTGAGAATTGTGGGAGGGTTGCGACTACAGTTGTCACTGATTTCGATGACAATTCATACACATACAAGGACACAAGGAATATAGGATACACCTCGGGATGTGGATATGAAGGAGAGGGCAAGATCTCCGACAGGAATTACAAACTCACATGGAGGCTTGAATGGCCCACAAGGCAGAAGATACTTGATGTCATAGTCGAGGGTGGTGGACAGGATCACTGGACAAAAGGAGGTTCTGTGGATACAGCTATCGCTGTACACAAGAAATTGTTCGAGCAAGAACCCCCATTCTTGTTCAGGTTCGGCCTTCTGTTGTTAGGGGGGAAGAAGTTCTCAAAATCAAAAGGAATTGGAGTGGATGTAGAGCTCCTTCTTCAGCTAATGCCTGCCCAGATGATAAAGTATTACCTTTACAAGTACGATGCCCAGGAGAACAAAGATTTCGACCCCTCGGGGAACACTCTATTGAAGCTTTATGAGGATTTTGAACACACCAGCGAGCTGAACCCAGAGCTTATGCTGGAGATGGAAAGGGCGGATAAGAAGAAATGGACAGCATACCAATTAGCTGGAGGGATCAGACAATGGAAAGTTAAGTTCCTTGATACTCTCTTATATTACCAGATATATAGGGACTGGAGCAAGGTAGGTGAAATGACAGGTGATGAGAAAGGAGTCAAATTCCTTGCTCCATATATACAATATTGGGTGGACCAGGGATACCCCCCAGAGGAATACAAATTCTCGGTACAGCAAGGAAAGCCTGAGAGACCTGAACTGGTAAGATTCTTCGCATCACAGCTAAAGGAGGAGATGACTGACCTTGATGTGCATAATCTCATTTTCTCATCAGCGCAGGAGCAGAATGTGCCCGTGGCCGAGATGTTCAAGAACCTCTATATTGCCACGATAGGCAAGGACAAAGGCCCGAGGATGGGCAAGCTGATAAAGGCTGTAGGCATAAGCAAGGCAAAGGACATCCTCAGCAAGACATAAATACCTCAACTGTTCTCCTACATTTTGTTCTAGTTGTGTTATTTGTGATATTATGGCAAGAAAAACAGCGACATGGAAACAAGTGCAGGATAGGGGATGCCTTGGGGCATTCAGGGGCCGGGGGATATTCCTGAATGAGATGTCAAAGCATCTTGGAATAGAGGATATCGCCATTAGGCCAAAGAGATGCAGTTCGAAGCCAAGAAAGGAAAGCGAAATAAGGCAGTTTCTCGAACCATTGTGACCCTTTTTTTCTAGAATCTCTGGATGTGGAAAGTAAACAATTTTAAATGGCTTAGGGAATATTATATCATGAGCGAGCCTATATTTACAGAGCAGAAGATAATGGATAAGGTCTCGAAGTGCGATTTCTCTACATACCAGAAGTTGCTGCCTGAGATAAAGGAGGCTGCGAAGAAAACTGGAGATCCATCCCTTGCGCCCGTAATTCAGTTCGAGAGAATCTCATCCTCAATCAACCAGAATCACGGCCTTTCGAAGGACCAAGTGGCATATATGGCTGTGGACAGGGAAATCGCCGAAACAGTGAAGAAATCACCTGACAGTGGCAAATTGCTGAATCCCTTGAGATACAATCTCGGCCTAACCAATATCAACCTCGAGTTCAATCCTGGAAAGAATGAGGAATTGATAAACAACCTCAACAAGAGCCTGTATCTAATGGCGTCCCCCTTTCTCACTGAAAGAATAGCCTCATTAATAACTAAGTATGGCAAGGAATCAAAAGATGCGGTGGCGCAGAAGGAGAAGACAGATAAGCAGATATGGGCGGGCATGGTTCCATATTTGAACATGCTGATGCTGAACCAATATTCTGTGCTCTCGGCTATGCTCTTAAAGAATATCAGCGATAAGACAATCAAAGACTCGCTCGAGAAGGATATAGATACCATAAAGAAAGATATAGAGTCCGCTGAGAAGGAAGGCAAGAAGATGGATACCAAAAAGGCGAAGAATGAGCTTGAATTCCTGATTAGACTGGCGAATCCCGAGGGCCTTACTTATGCCTACCAGCATCTCGGTGTCCAAAAAGCAATGGTGCCTCCTAAGCATGTTAAGCAGAAGCTAGAGGATATGCAGGATGTGAAGGAGTCTGGCAAGCTGATGTTGGCTGCTAAGAATGCAAGAAAAAGTGCGGAAGTATTGTATAAAATATCTAAAAAATATATCAGGGCAAACGAGAAGAAAATAGTTAAAGATCTCACTGAAGCAATGGAGAAATTTCGTCAGGCGTGAGATGGAATATCCTCTTTTTCAGCAGTCCAGCCTTCTCTGCTCTTGATGCGATTGTTTTTCTCTCAGAATCGGTGAATTCCCTCGACCTCAATGCGGCCGCAAGGGTCTTTTTCCTGTGAACGAAGAGCTTTGTTATCAATTGGTCTCTCTGCTTATCGATTTTCTCCTTCTTAGAAAAAAGCACTATTATCGCTGAATCCACTTCTGGGACTGGTTTAAAGCAGCCTGCTAGGACTGTCTTCAAGTACCGGGTTGTGAAATACAACTGGGTCATCACGCTGAGGCGTGAATAATCCCTATCACCAGGCTTTGCAATCATCCTCTCAGCGAATTCCTTCTGCACGCACAGAACTGCATACTCAAATTCCCACTCTCTCAGCTTGAAGAGTATAGGTGAGGATGCTGAATAAGGGATGTTGCCGACTATTACGTCTGCCTTGTATGTGTTGGCTGGAACCTCTAGGAAATCGGCCTGCACAATCTTGATTTTCCTCTTGCCCTTGAACCGCTCCTCAAGTTCGTCTATCATCAGGGGATCCTTCTCTATTGTTACCACTTGTTTTGCCTTCTCGGAGATGGCTGATGTGAGATTGCCTGTCCCTCCACCTATCTCAAGGACCATCTTGCCCTCAGACCTGGCCATGGCTACTTCGTAATCGATTGTCTCTGCATCAACGAGCATATGCTGGCCGAGGAATTGGGTTTTTCTATGAGTCATTCTGTCATCCTACCGCTATCTGTATCCGTGGTGCTCATAGTGTGGCGGTGCTGGCGGCCTCGTGAACAAGTAGTGCCTGCTGCCCTGCATCTCCTCAACCACTCTCTCCGCAATAAGCTCTGCTGGATTCTGTATGTGAGGTATCCTGCTGGAGATGTCTGCGAAGCTCTCGAATTGCTTCTTCTCCCTCTCATCAAGGATCTCAGCTAGGTGCTTCTTCCCTATACCTGGAATGAGCTCTAATTGGTGCTGGCGTATCGTTATCGGTCCGCACCTGTTGAAAAAGTCAATGAATTCCTTCTCCCTTGACATCACTACCATCTTTATGACATTCTTCAGCTCGCTCCTAGCAGAGGTGGTGAGCTGGGCGTATTCTATCCTGTTCTTTATCCTGTCGACTTTCGTCCTCAATTCGAGCTCCTTCCCTAGGTAGATCCTTTCCCCCATGGTCATGGCAACGTCCTTCTTGGCCACGACTTCCAGTAATGTGAAGAACTTCTCCCCTAGAAGGTTCGCCACTGGCTCCCTGCGTATGTCGTCGGATTTGCCTAAAGGCATGTAATCAAGAACTAATCCATATTCTTCCATGCTTCCCCCCCATCAGTAAGTAATGATATGAATTCTCTGAAAAATTAAGGCCCGTTTATTCTTTTTTGGCTTCGGGCTCAGGCTCCTTCTCCTTCTTCTTAATCTCTTTCTTGGGCTCCTTCTCTCTCTTCGCGCCCTTCATGTATTTCTTGACAGTCTCCACGATCCCTGAAATCTCTCCGTCGCTGAGTGAGAAGGTCTCCTTTGAAAAAATAGCCCTTATCTCCTCTATGTTCTGTGGCATCAAGTCGATTATCTTAACGGCCTTGGCTCGCGTGACCTTGTCGCTCTCCATCAGCTCCTTTGCCATTGAATCCGATTCTTCCTTGGATAGCTTCGCGAACTTCTGAGAGTAACCAAATGTTTTGGATTGCTCGAATCCAAGGTCCTCTTCAGTGACCTTGCTGAGTATCTCTGACACTTCTGAAAGCGTGACATCCTTTGATGCGATAACTCTCTTTCCTATCATATTGCTCACCCTATCACATGGATTATACTCATTGCAGACATGTCCTGATTACATCTTCTTGAGGTGCACTGGGGACACTATGAATTTCTTTATCAGGCCCCCATCCTTTATCTCTACGATGTATGAATTGCCTCTCTTCTCTGTTATCTTCCCGACGCGCCCTGAATAACGGGTGTGCGGGAAGTCTGGGAACTCGCCCCTGGGCACCAATTGAACGTTGGCGCCTATATCGAACTTCCTGACTATCTCCGAAGGGGTGACTTTGTGGCCTCGGGTCTTCCTGCCAAGCATCCTTGTCTTCTTCCCCATCCTTCCTTTTGATCTTTTCACCATAAGAATCACTTCATTTCCTGTGTCTTGTGCTCCATTTTCTAACCAGACATGTACTCAACCAAAACCAGAGTACCCCACTTATGTGCTGAATTAGGAACGAGCATCGACTTATGCATGAATATATTGCTCTATATTTAAATACTTTTCGCATTTAAATATACTTAGATGTTATGAAAGACGTAAAATTCAAAATAGAGAACATCGTGGCAAGCGCTAACCTCGGAATAGAACTCGACTTGTATGTCTTGGGAAGAAAGGTCCCGAACATAGAATATGAGCCGGAACAGTTCCCTGGAGCTATCCTGAAAATGAAGAATCCGAAAGCGTCCCTACTTCTGTTCAAGAACGGAAAGATAATCTGTACGGGCTGCAGGACGGAGAAGGAAGTCAAACTGGCAATCAGGCATGCCCTCAAGCTCCTGATAAAGGCGCAGGGCAAGAGAAAGAAGGTTGCAGCTTAAGCCATCTGGTCGTCAGAAGCGCATGTGTAACTCAGCTATGGCTATTGCCCATAGCGGCAAATTTAAATACTAGTTTTACCATATTTAGACATGCAGACGCTTGCATATCCAAGAGGCCTGCCCAGAGGCAAGGCTTCCAGGGCTTGCAACGACAATTCAGCCAGGTTCGTAGGCATCCTGGCAGGCAAGCTCCACGAGGCAGGGTTTGAGCCAGTCACGGATGAGTGGATCAATAGAAGGAGCAAGTATCTCATATTCAACAGGGGCCATGACGGAAAGTCGAATTTCTACGTCTTTGTCAGGCCTAAAAGGAGGCTAGGCATATTCAAGGGCGGCAGCGTAGAGGTCATGTTCACAGACCCCAGGACTGACGCCAAGGCATTGGAGCTGAAGAGGAACCAGATAATAACTAGGATGAAATTCAGCCCGAAGGCAAGTGAAACGGCGGCTGCAGCTTGTGTGAAAAGAATAGCTGCTATATCTGAAGGCAAGAATGAGAAAGAATACTATTTCCATACTCATGGCCACATGGGCGAGATATACAACCCCAACAAGAACAGGTGGGAAAGGATATGGGATGACGGAGTGTCAAAGGACATAAACTGCCTGATGCAGGCCATGTTCTGGAACTATGATTTCTTCTCACTGACATCGCATAACTGGTGCCACAACAGGCTCAGGCTGGGATGGCTGAATAGGATGTTCTCGAAGGCAGGCATGACATTCGTGCCTGGATGCGAGATAACCATGCCAACGAAAGTTAGGGATGAGGAAGGGAAGATACTGGATATGAACCTGTGGCAGGGCCCGCATGTGAAGGTCCATTTTGCAGATATGGCCACAGCGTTGGAGATAGAGGAGGAGCTTCTCGCTGAGAAGATAAGGCAGAAGACAGGGAGGATAACACCCATACTATGCGGCCCTCCTGTAGATATAGAGGAACAGCTCGCATTCCTTAAGACTTACCGCGACAAAGGATTGCTTTATGCATCCATTGCGCATCCTTTCTCGATGCTGCCTGGTATCTATATATTCAACCCAAAGGCTGTCGCTGATAAGGGATATGACAGGATATGGGGAATAGCGCTTTCCGACGCAGTGGATGGAATAGAGCAGTACAACTGCGCAGAATCCGCGCATATGGAATTGAAATTCGGGGCTGAAGAGGAGAAAGACCTCAGGAATAGGCTTAGGGATATCAATTATACCGGACGCATGACATCTCCAATCCTAAACAAATATTTCGGAGAGGTAGGCAAGGCTGCAGGCAAATTCACTGAGAAAGGTGACGACGATCATGAGGTCCCTCCCTTTGGATGGATCAGCTCATATGGGTGGGGATACACAAAAATCACCATGCCTGATGCAGCCCATAAGATGCTGCTGAAGGAGGCTAGGAAGCCGAATTCGATTGAGATTGTCTATTCTCTCTCGAAAAGAGTGTTCCCGAATACAGGGGAGAAGGTTTTGTGTGAAGCAGTCATGTTCACCAAGTCAAATAGGAAAGAACCTGAGATAGTGGATGCCAGGAAGGAGACTGCATCCGAGAAGGCCATAAACAAAGTCAGGGAATGGGTGCCGTACTGCCTTAATGTGGGTTTCAACCTCGCGAGGTACGGGGTAGCGAGGCTAGTGGGAAGGAAGGCGATGGGCAAGGAATTCCAGAAAGAATGGGAGAAGGCAATGGCATGGAATTCAGAGAAATCGAAAATGAAGGCTGCTACCAAGAAGCTGAGCCTCGCCGAGAGATTCAAGACCCTGAGCCTGAAAGTCAGGGCGTTCAGGTCGAAGCCATAGGGTAAGAAAAGGTATTTATATATGGTCAGACTAGTATATAGTATAGGATAATGATTATACAGAATAAACGTGTGTAGGGAGGGAATTACATGAATCAGAAATTAAATGATAGTGATCCAACAGGAGAAGGCAAGCCAAAGAATAAGTTTCTTAAGAAAGCGCTCATAGGCACAGGAATACTCTTACTCGTGGGTACAGCAGGCACAGGATTATATTTTGGAGGCAGTAAGGCTGTTAAATTCGTGAAGAAGGTCAATACGACCTGTGAAGATGTTAAAGAGATTAAAGGCACTGTCAACACCATAAACACTAATGTAACCAATGCTGTGGCCGGAATAGTGACTGCGAACACAAAACTTGACACTATAGATCTCAAGATAGATAATGTGGGTAAAGGCGTGAAATTCATAATGATCAATGGGGTCAAGGTAGAATTTACTGCGGCGCAGATAGAGAAGTTCAGTCACAAAGTGAAAGTATCTGAAGTGAAGAAGCCGTCTGGACTCAGGAAATTTTTACATAAGCTTGGCCTTGTCAAGAATCTGAATCCTGAAGAGAGAGAGATGAAAGTTGAGGGTGTGGAGACTACAGTTACAGAGTCCACGAACAATACCACAACCACATTAGGTCCAGTACAGCCCCCTAGGATAGCTAATCCGAATCCACAGAAAATTGAGCTGCAGAAACCAAAGGAGTAGAAGGAACTGCTTTTTTTGTTATTTTAATTTGGCACGGCAGCCGAAGGCGGTTCTGATTAGATTTAAAATCCCTTTCCCTAATTCTATTCGATTCGAATGCTTGGGGAAAACAGAGATACTGAATTCGGGATTCTCGGGGCTCTTGTACTGGCCCTCATATTGGGACTGTTGTGCAAATTCTGCGTCATATGCCCTTGCTCCAATTGCGGAGAAGGGA
>Ga0315289_10000103_pt1 | contig 130696 bp, 98 predicted proteins | sample YL17G11_40_MG_FD_203452 | JGI IMG/M metagenome (GOLD analysis project Ga0315289, IMG submission 203452) | Sediment microbial communities from Yellowstone Lake, YNP, Wyoming, USA - YL17G11_40 | ecosystem: Environmental > Aquatic > Freshwater > Lake > Sediment | place: USA: Wyoming | collected... | reverse complement strand
TATTCCCCCTCCCCCCTCTGGGGGGAGGCTCGCCTACTGGCTAGGGAGGGGGGTGCAGCGGCCCCCCTCTCCCTGTGGGAGCGGCGCGCCGACGGGTTGGGGTGAGGGCTTCCTTCTATCCCCTCTCCCCTCTGGGGAGAGGGTTAGGGTGAGGGGTGCATGCGTAGGGACCGACCGACCGGTCGGCCCGCGGCGGCCCGCGGAGGACTTGTCCTACGGGGCCGCCCTACATTTCACCTTCGATGGTTGGTGGCGTAATAGTCCGTAGGGGAGGGTGTCCACACCCTCCCGCGGGCGACCGTGGACGGTCGCCCCTACGGGTAGAAACCGCGACGGGTAAACGTAGGGGCGGGTCTCCAGACCCGCCCGCGGGCCGACCTGAAGGTCGGCCCCTACGAGGATGTCGTATAATCTCAATCTGACTCGTAGGGGCGTACCTTTAGGTGCGCCCGGTCTATATTGCAGAGCGGGGACTTGAACCCCCGCCGTTCTTACGCCCAACCCTCACCCCAACCCTCTCCCTAAAAGGGAGAGGGGGGACGCTTCACCCCCCTCCATAGCCCGTAGGCGAGCCTCCCCCCAGGGGGGGGGAGGGGGCTGTCTATTTCCCTACGCAGAAGGTGGAGAAAATTTTGGTTAAAACCTCCTCGTCGGTGACCAGCCCCAGGACCTCCTCCAGCGCCCGCCGGGCCTCGGCAATTTCCACCGCCGCCGCGTCCCAGGTCGGACCCTCCAGGGCCTTTCGAGCCTCGGTCAGAGAGCGGACCGCGCGGCCCACGCCGTCCGCCTGCCGCGCCGAGGTCAGCGCCGCATCCACATCCGGCGGACCGAGCCGGCGGGCTATCGTCTCCTTCAATTCCTCCAGCCCCCGGCCCGTCTTCGCCGACACGGCCAGGACCCCCTCCGGCGGGAGGCTCGCCTCCCCGGTAAGCTTTTTAACAGCCGAAGAGATTACCTCCTCCGTCGCCAGGTCGGATTTGTTGACCAGAGCCAGCGTCGGCGTCCGCGGAATTTCCTCCCCCGCCCATGTCGGTACGACGGGTTCAGTCGCCTCGACGACCAGGAGCAGCAGGTCGGCGGCTCCGGCGGCCAGGGCGGCCCGTCCGGCGGCCAGCGCGGAAATCTCGTCGCGGAAAAGCTCCGGCCGCCCCGCCGTGTCGTAAAGCGTGACGGTGACTTCACCCAGCGCCAGCTCGCCGGAGAGGGCGTCACGGGTGGTGCCCGGCGCGGGGGTCACCAGCGCCGCCTCGGCTCCCAGAAGGCGGTTGAATAGCGAGCTCTTGCCGACGTTCTCCGCCCCGACCAGGACGACGGCCGCGCCGGAAATCGCCGCCCGGGCGAAGGCCGCCGTCCCCGCCAGGTCGTTCAATTCCTCCCGAATCCCCTCGATTTGCGCGATGTATTCCGCCCCGCTCGTGGGCGGCACGTCGTCGGGGTAGGCCAGCTCCGCCTCCAGCCCCGCCGAGAGGTCGAGTAGCCGCCCGCGCAAGTCGCCGATTTTTTTCGACAGCGCCCCGCCGAGCTGACGCTCCAACAGCTTCACCCCGGTCGCCGACCGCGCGTCGGCGATGGCCCCCACCGCCTCGGCCTGCAAGAGGTCCAGCTTCCCCGCCTCGTAGGCCCGCCGGGTGAACTCCCCCGGTTCCGCAAGGCGGGCGCCGGATTCCACGGCCAGTTCCATCAGCCGCCGGGCGATCGTCCCGCCGCCGTGGCAGCAGAGCTCCACCGCGTCTTCACCGGTGTAGCTGCCGGGACTCTCGAATCGCGTGCAGGTGAGGCGGTCCAGGACTCCCCCGACGCCCTCCGCCCGGGCGGCGAAGTTATGCCGCGCCGGTTTTTTCCGCGGGTCGGGGCGGATGAACGCCGCGCATATTTCCGCTGACTCCGGACCCGACAGGCGCACGACGTCCAGCGCCCCCCGGCCCGGCGCCGTGGCCACCGCCACGATGGTTTTTGCAGCCGGATGCTCCACGCCGCCGATTATACCCCACGACCCTTTCCACCTGACAAGTTCACTCCCGTTAAGCTACACTATCGAAAAACATCCCCTTCCCGGAGGCCGACCATGCCGGACAGAAAAACCTTTTTGTGCGTTGTCTGCGCGCTTTGCATAATCGGCGCGCTGGCGCCCGCGCTGGCCACCCACGCCACGGGCCTCGTCTTCGCCGAGGAGGACCGCTACCGCGCCATCCCCCTGGCCTCGCCGCCTTTAATGGGCGAGCTGCCGATTAGCGCCGACCTCTCGCGCTACTTCCCCACCCCCGGCGACCAGGGCGAGCAGTCCTCCTGCGTCGGCTGGGCCTCCTCCTACGCCGTCAAGAGCTACCAGGAGTGCGTCGAGCGCGGCTGGGACCTCTCCGACTCCGACCACGTCTTCAGCCCCTCCTACATCTACAACCAGTTGGCCTACCCGCCGGGCAACCGCTTTGGAGGCTGCAGCTACATAGACGCCTTCAACATCCTCACCGAGCAGGGCACGGTGCCCATCTCCAGCTTCGACTACGACCAGTACGACTGCTCGCGGCAGCCCTCGGCGGCCGTCAAATCCTCCGGCAACCCCTACCGCATCGCCACCTGGCGCCGCGTCAACGTCATGGACACCGTGGAGATGAAGGCTCAGATCGCCAGCGGCTTCCCGGTCATGCTGGGCATCATGGTGGACGACGGCTTCGAGTCGCTCGGCGCGGGCAAGACCTACACCTCATACTCCGGCTACTCCACCGGGGGCCACGCCGTGGTCGCCGTGGGCTTCGACGACAACAAGGGCGCCTTCAAGATTTTCAACTCCTGGGGCACCGGCTGGTCCGACAACGGCAAGGGCTGGGTCTCCTACGACGCCCTCCAGGCCATGGTCGTCGAGGGCTACGTCTGCCAGGACCTCATCGTCAGCACCCCGCCCGACGTCACCTACGTCGAGCCCGAGGTGACCGAGCACCCGGAGACCACGACCGTCAAGTACGTCGAGGACTACGAGCCCGCCCCGACCCAGGATGTCTACGACCCCGATATCTACGTCGCCTCGGATTCCCCCTACGCCGAGGTGTACGCCGCCGACGTGGCCTTCGACGTCTACACCCCGGACGGACTGGGGATGGTGGTGAGCCTGGGGGGCGGCATCTACAACTGCACCGGCGGAGAGGGACAGTTGCTCCTCTCCTTCACCTTCTCCGACGGCTCGCCCCTATGGGCCAACCACGCCGCCTTCTCCGACATCTACGGGGAGGTGGCGGCCTACACGGTCGTGTTCGACATCCCGTACCAGAACCTGGACGTGTCGGGCACGCAGCTCTACATCCCGTACTGGGCGCTGAACATGGCGCAGGGGGACTACGAGCTGGCGGTGACGCCGCACGTGTACGTCAACGGGTTCGACGTGGGGGTCGGCGAGCCGTTCTACTTCTACTACACGCAGTACTAGCAACGCAGCGCGTTGCATCGCGGCTCCGCGACGTGAGATATTGGTTTCTCTCAAACCTGCGCCGCGAGCGAGACCTGATTAGACAAACGGGAGGGCCCAGCGGTCTTCCTCGTTTTTCTTGGTAAGGAAAAAAGCGGCTGGGCCGGGGTGAGGAGCCTTGCAGCCCCCCCTCTCCCTTCTAGGGAGAGGGTTGGGGTGAGGGTCGGTGTCGGGGGCGTAAACAAGGCGGGGCCGCGTCCCCCTCTCCCTCCGGGAGCGGCGCGCCGACGGGGTTAGGGGTGAGGGCCACCTTCTTCTCCCTCCCCCCTCTGGGGGGAGGGTTGGGGTGAGGGGTAAAACGGCGGGGATTAAAATCCCCGCCCTACGTTTACGGCCGATGGTTATTTATTCAACGCGCAATCACCAACCGCCGGGTGAAGGTCCCGGAATCGGTCGCCAGGCGCACGAGGTACACCCCCGGCGGGAGCGCCGAGGCGTCGTAGGTAATATCATGGCGGCCGGCGGTCATCTCCCCGTCGAGAATCGTCGCTATCCGCCGGCCGGATAAGTCGTAAAGCGAAATAGTTACCCGGCCGTCCACGGGCAGCGTGTAGTCAACGGTGAACGAGCCGCTCGCCGGGCTGGGGTAGACGGCGAGGCTAATTTCTCTCGCGGCTCCGGGAAAATTGACCGGCTCCGTGGGTCCGAAGCGGCTGACCGTCCCGTCCTCCTCGACGACCTCTAGCCAGTAGCGGTACTCGTTCCCCGCTTCTACATCGACGTCCAGCCAGCGGGTCGCCGTCCCCGGCAGCGCCCCGGATACCATCGTCGGTTCGCTTTCGCCCACTGAGCGCAGGACGCTAAAACTCGCCGGTGCGTCCCCGGTGATTGTCCAGCCGACAAGAACCCCCTCGTCGCGGGTGTTCGCGGAAACCTCCGCATCCTCCACCCCCGACTCGTCCCCGTACCAGGCGTACTTAAGATCTTGGTTACCGTAATCGTAGTAAGAGATGTGCGGGTTACCGAAGTAATCCAGCGCCAGGGAGGTGAAGTATCCTACGTTACCCGCCGAGTCAACGGTCTGGATCTGCCAAGAGCTACCGTTCCAGCGGGCGTATTTTAAAACACCGTTGTCGAGCCAGCTGTAATACGAGATGTGGGGGTAGTCGGAGTCATCCAGCGCCAGGGAGGTGTCCCAGCCTACTTGAACCGTCGGGTCCACGGTCTGGATCTGCCAAGAGCTACCGTTCCAACGGGCGTATTTTAGAGCACCGTTGGTGTTGTCGTAATACGAGATGTGGGGGCGGCCGGAGGAGTCCAGCGCCAGAGAGGTGTACGAGCCTACGTCTCCCGCCGAGTCAACGGTCTGGATCTGCCAAGAGCTACCATTCCAGCGGGCGTATTTTAGAGCACCGTTGGTGTTGTCGTAATAAGAGATGTGGGGATGGCCAGAGGAGTCCAGCGCCAGGGAGGTGTCCCAGCCTACGTACCCCGCCGAGTCAACGGTCTCTATCTGCCAAGAGCTACCGTTCCAACGGGCGTATTTTAGATCATTGTTGGTGTTGTCGTAATACGAGATGTGGGGACGGCCGGAGGAATCCAGCGCCAGGGAGGTGGAATTGCCTACTTCTCCCGCCGAGTCCACCGTCTCGATGTGCCACTCGGCGGCGGACGCCGCGCCGGCCAGCGCCAGCGCGAAAACCACGCAAAAAAGCCTCTTCATCGTAGCCTCATTTCACTTAAATACGTTTCAATCCACTTGAACGGTTAAACCTAGGAAGAGGGATCAACCCACCCTTAATATACACCCTTTCGGCGCGAAGGCAAGAAAAAAGCGGCCCGGCGACCGCTCTTTTCAAGAACTGGAGGCGGCACCCGGATTCGAACCGGGGATGAAGGATTTGCAGTCCTCTGCCTTAGCCACTTGGCTATGCCGCCTCAGCCGTTGGCTGTGCCGCCGGTGGGGGGATTTTAGCCCAAGACGGGTGCCCGGTCAAGGGCGGCTTGCCGACGGGGCGCGTCTGGACCTATAATCTCCCGAGCGTTCGCCGAAACGGGGGATTCGATGATGGCCTTTTCCCTGCTGGGCACCCTGCTTTCCCTGTTGGGGAGCCTGAGCCCCGATGCGCTGCCGGCGGACGTGTTCAGCCAGGCCATGCTGGCCGGAGCCCCGGACGACACCCTGGTCGCGATTTACGTGCCGGACCTTCTCCTGGACTACGAGTCCCTGGCGAACCAGCCGCTCCTGGCGGGTCTCTTCTCCCAGTGGCCGCCCCCGGAGGAGGATTTCCCGCAGGCGTTGGCGCGGTATACGCTGGAGGAGCTCTTCCGACTGATACGTTCCGAGATGGCCCTTTATTTATCGCCCCCCGCCCCGGACGCGGAGTGGCCCGAACCCAAGCTGACCCTCGTGCTGCGCCCCCGGAATCCCGAAATCTTCACGCTCCTGGACGCGCTGGCCGACGAGTTGGGCGACCTCGAGCTGCCCCCCGGCCTCGAGGGCTTCCGCGCCTTCGGCGGCGAGGACAGCGTCGTCGCCTATGACGGCAAATTCGTCTACTCCTCACAGTCGGTGGAGGAGCTGTCCGAGGTCGTCCACCACGGGTACGGGCTGGGAGATACGGAGCGATTCCGGACATGCACGGCGCAGTTGCCGAAGAACCTCGCCTTGGCGGCCTACGTGGACCTCCACGGCCTGATGCGCCTGCCTGTCGTTGATTGGTGGACGGGCCTCGTGACGGCGCCGGAGCTGACGCCCTTCGAGGAGCGTCTGGAGGCCGTGGGGGTGGCGCTGGCCCCCGGCGCGGACGGCGGGGTCCGGGTGGACCTCACCCTGGGCGAGGGGGAGCCGGTCGAGCTCCTGGACGCCTTCGGTGGCCAAAGTCAGGTCAACGGGCTCATCGGCCGTTACCCCGACCACTGCCTTATCGCCGTCGAGGCGCACCTGGCGCGCCCGCTGACGACCCTCGCCGAGCTGGGCCTGGCGTTTTACGTTCAGGAAGCGGCAGTTTCGGTGGAGGTCATGCCCGCGAACAAGAAACAGTTGCACTATCCGCCGCTTCCTCCGCCTCCCATGCCGGAGCCGGAAATACCGCCCGAGGTCCTCGCCGCGCTCGGGGAGCTGGACGCCCTGGCCGGGGGCACGGTGGGGCTGTCGCTCCACGCCCTCCCAGGCGCGCCGCGTAGCGACGTTTCGGCGAATTTTCTCGACGACCTTCTGGACATTGACGTCCTGTACGCCGACCCCCGGCTGGCGTTCTACTTCGAGAGCCCCGACCCGGCCGCCCTCGCCGACGGGCTGGTCGCGCTCATGTCGTCGGAGGGCCAGGCGCCGGTCGAGGAGATCATCCTCGGCGGCGTTCCCGGTCGGCGGTTGGTGCAGGACGGGGGGGAGTGCCTCTACCTCCTGGAGTTTAACGGCTGTCTGGTGGTGGCGCCGGACGAGCCGTCCGCGGAGTTCATCGCGGAGAGTTTCGGCGGGGCGGACACGCTCGCCGGGGACGAGGAGTTCCGGTCGTCGGCCGCCGCCACCGCCGGGCCGGTCAACCTGTCGGTCTGGTTGGACATGCCCGCGCTCCTGGACGCCGTCCAGGGCCCCGACGCCGCGTACACGGCCGGGATGCTGGGCCTGTCGGCCGGCGTGGGATTCAACGCCACCGCCACCGAGGGGCGGATCACCCTCGAGGGGGACCCCCTCCTCACGGGGCTCGTTTTCAGCCTCGGCTTCTTCGAGCTTTAACGACCGTGCAAAACATCTTCACCGTGGACGAGATGGCGAGATGGGGTCAGCGGCAGCGGTCGCAGGGGTACAACATCGCCCTCGTCCCGACCATGGGCTACCTGCACGAGGGGCACCTGTCGCTGGTCCGGCTGGCGCACCAGCTGGCCGAGCGCGTGGTGGTGAGCATCTTCGTCAACCCGACGCAGTTCGGCCCCGGCGAGGATTTCGACCGCTACCCCCGCGACCTCGACCGGGACCTGGGGCTCCTGCGGAAGGAGAAGGCGGACTGCCTCTTCCACCCGAGTTTAGGGGAGATGTACCCCGGGGGCCACGCCACCGAGGTGCGGGTCACCGGCCCCCTGACCGAGGTGCTGTGCGGCGCGTCGCGGCCGGGGCACTTCGCCGGGGTTACCACCGTGGTGCTCAAGCTCTTCGATATCGTCCGGCCCGGTACGGCCGTCTTCGGGCAGAAGGACTACCAGCAGTGCCAGGTCGTCAAGCGGATGGTCCAGGACCTCCACCTGGAGGTGAAGGTCTTCACCGCCCCCATCGTGCGCGAGGCCGACGGGCTGGCGATGAGCAGCCGCAACCGCTACCTCGGCCCGGACCTGCGCCGACAGGCCCGCGAGCTCTGCGCCTCCCTGCGGCTCGTGAAGAAGAGGTTCGACGAGGGGGAGCGCGACGCGATGAGGCTGCGCGAGGCCGGGGTGAACTACCTCCGCCAGCTGGCGCCGGACTGCATGCTGGACTACTACGAGATTGCGGACCGCGAGAGCCTGCAGCCGCTGGCCAAGGTGGGGGACGACGGGGCCGTGGCCCTGGTGGCCGCCTACTTCGCGGAAACCCGGCTGATAGACAATGTTCTGTTGACCTAGTCCGCCGCGGTCCCCCTCCCACCTCTGGGGGGAGGGTCAGGGAGGGGGGTGTAGCGGTCCCCTCTCCCTTTTAGGGAGAGGCGCGCCTACGGGTTAGGGTGAGGGTCGGGCTAGGGAACGTAGAAGCGGCGGGGAAAGGATTCTCCGCCCTACATTCACGAACCGCGACGTTCAGGCGTAGGGGCGACCGTCCACGGTCGCCCGAGGGCATGTCAGGAGACCCGCCCCTACGTCATCGCAGAACGTGGTACAGGGTAAAAAAACGGCGTGGATTAAAGTCCCCACCCTACATTTAGCAGAAGGGCGGCAAACCCATACGCCGCCCTTGCCATGCCGCAAGACCGCCGCCGCTACCCGCCCGGGGGCCTCCCCCGGCGGACGCTTATCCAGGAGACGTCGTCCCCGCGCTTGAGCCCGACCTTCCGGGCCAGGGCCAGGGACGGCTCGTTCACCTGCTTGATGTGGGCGTGGGGGAGCCAGCCGCCCTCGAGGACGGCGCGGATTATCCCGTACGCGATTTCCAGGGCCAGGCCCCGGCGACGGTAGGCCCGACGGGTGTAGATGTGGCCCATGGAGCCCGAGCCGTGGGTGATACACCAGGCCCCCGGCTCGCCCCGCTCGTCGTAGAAGGCCAGGGTTGGGCCGGTCTCTATCCGCCAGCGGATGTAGCCGACGGAGTCTTCGTCGTGCTCGCCGAACTCCCAGTGGGCCTCGACGACGTGGGCATGCTCCGGGGCGAGGGGACGGAGCGGCACCGCGGGCTCCCGAGGCGGCGGCGAGTCCCAGTAGTGGACCCAGCACCGCGTCCGCCAAACTACTTCCCCTACCTTCAACAACCGCTCGCAGCAGCTCTCCTGGAGGCCGGCGAAGCGGTAGGCCTCTAGGAAATGCGCCCTGAGCTCCGTGTCGTCGCGGAATGTCCCCTCAATGAGCTCCCGGTAGGCCGTGGAGTCGAAATACTCCAGCGCCAGGTCGAACGTGTCCGGGTCCCTCGTGAAGAAGAGGTTGCCCCAACCCACCACCAGGACGCACCCCGGGTTTTCCGTGTCGTCCACCAGGCAGAGCCGGAAGGGCTCGGTGGGGTCCGGCGTCTGGTGGAAGAGGGTGTAGGTGATCATGGCGGCGGCCGGGGGGTTCTCCGCCAGGAGGCCGCGCAGCTTTTCGTAATCTTTAAGCTCCCGCAGCATCCGCGCCCCTCGTTATTAGGGTCACTCCCTCGGTCATTATACGTCATCCGTAAAAAAAGATACGGGGGCGGGATGAGCCGCCCCCGGGAGCGATGGTGGATTCACGTTGCGGGGCGTCGTGGTGAAATCCAACCCTCTTGCCGTTTCTTCAAACGCCCGCCGGGCTCCGTGAAGTAGTATAGTGGGATAATTCCATAATTTCAGGCGGAAATAGGTTAATTATCCCAACGCGGCCTCCAGGCTCTCCGCCAGCGCCACGGTGTCCTCCACCAGCATCTCCAGATACCCGGCCGGGATACGGAAGAAAAAGTACTGGCCCCAGGTGAAGCTGCAGACGATCCGGGTCTCGATGACGCAGAAGTTCTCCAGGCGCCACATCCAGCGCAGGTAGTAGCGCTGAAAGGCGCGCAGGAGCTCGCGGTCGGTGCGGAACACCTCCGCCAGCTCGGGCGCGGCGCGGCGCGTGTGGAAAATCAGGTTGAAGGCGGTGCTCGGCGTGGCGAAGTCCTCCATCCCCTCCTCGGGGCGCGCGACGGGTCGGTTCATCATCAAGTTGATCCTGCGCTCCACGTGGGAGACCGAGACCATGGCGTCCGAGTCCGGCTCCACCTCCACCTCGTGGCCGCGGAGGGTCCCCGTTATCTCCCCGAACTCGCCGTAGCATTTGGATTGGGTGAAGGTGAGACCGAGACGCTCCGCCTCGCGGGGGAGCTTTTTCCGGGAAATCATCCGCGCGAGGGGGGAGAAGGTCATCCCGGTGACGAGGCGCACCATTGCCAGGGGCGAGAAGGTGAACAGGAAGCGGTACAGCCCCCGCAGGACGTAGAGGAGGGCGAACATGGCAGCCCTTTCACCGTAGTGTAAATTTTGATTTTACATCATTTCCCCGCCTTCGAAATAGGGGCCGGCCTTTAGGTCGGCCCGCGGGCGTGTTAAAAGACTTGCCCCTACGTCCATTATTACGAATACCACCCGTAGGGGCGACCGTCCACGGTCGCCCGTGCTCCCCTTACCCTAGCCCGTAGGCGCGCCTCTCCCCAGAGGGGAGAGGGGATTTTTTCAAAGGTGGCCCTCACCCTTAATCCCGTGCCTCGCAGGCCTCCCACAGGGAGAGGGAAAATGTAGCTATGTTTACATGCGACCCTAACCCTCTCCCTAAAAGAGGGAGGAGGAAACGTAGGCCAGGGATTCCTATCCCCGCCGCTTCTACGCCACACCCCTCACCCCAGCCCTCCCCCCAAAGGGGGGAGGGGGTATGAAAAAAGGGAGCCTTTTCGGCTCCCTTTAAGATGGCCCCTTGGCAGCGACCGTGCATGAATGCACTCTCCCACCGGGTCGCCCCGGCAGTACCACCGGCGCGGGAGGGCTTCCCGTGTTCGGGCCTACTCAGCGGTTGTTTTCACCCGAAATGAAAAAGAGGGCCGGCAGCCCGTGAACCTGCTCAATCTACGTTCCCGACCTCGACCCTCACCCCAGCCCGTAGGCGAGCCTCTCCCTGGGAGGGAGAGGGGGTATGAAAAAAGGGAGCCTTTTCGGCTCCCTTTAAGATGGCCCCTTGGCAACGACCTACTCTCCCACCGGGTCGCCCCGGCAGTACCATCGGCGCGGGAGGGTTTCCCGTGTTCGGGCCTACTCAGCGGTTGTTTGCTCTGAAAAAAAAGAAGAGGGCCGGTGGTTAAACCGACCCTCTCTACAATGGCCCCTTGGCAACGACCTACTCTCCCACCGGGTCGCCCCGGCAGTACCATCGGCGCGGGAGGGCTTAACTTCCGTGTTCGGGATGGGAACGGGTGTTTCCCCTCCGCCATTGCCACCAAAGGACCAAGCTGCGCGTTTTCTCCGGCGGGCGACATTCGGGGAAGCCGATAAACCGGCCCCCTTTACTGGCCCACCTGCCAGCGCTTGAGACCGTTTGAAGCTGAAACCAGCTCCTCGACCGGCCCCTATTACTGGCCCACTGCTCTTTAAGAGATTTGAGACGCGGGCAACCTCGCAATCGAAGGTTTAGAGAATTGCTCCGTTTCGGGGGTCTTCCGTCGAAGACCCCCGGACGGTTAAAAGATGGTCAAGCCTCACGGCGGATTAGTAACGCTAGGCTGAATACCTCACGGTACTTACACCAGCGTCCTATCAACCTCGTAGTCTGCGAGGCGCCTTTAGGGGGATCAAGTCCCCGGGAAGCCTGGTTTTGGAGTTGGCTTGGCGCTTAGATGCTTTCAGCGCTTATCCGTTCCGAACATAGCTACCCGGCGATGCCGCTGGCGCGACAACCGGTACACTAGAGGTTCGTCCACCCCAATCCTCTCGTACTAGGGGCAGCTCTCCTCAAGCTTCCAACACCCACGACGGATAGGGACCGAACTGTCTCACGACGTTCTAAACCCAGCTCGCGTGCCGTTTTAATGGGCGAACAGCCCAACCCTTGGGACCTCCTTCAGCCCCAGGATACGGCGAGCCGACATCGAGGTGCCAAACAGCGCCGTCGCTGTGGACGCTCGGGCGCTATAAGCCTGTTATCCCCGGGGTAACTTTTGTCCGATAAGTCATGGCCCTTCCACTCGGGACCACAAGATCACTAAGCCCTACTTTCGTATCTGCTTGAGATGTCTCTCTCGCAGTTAAGCCGCCTTTTGCCTTTACACTCGTCACGCGATTTCCATACGCGCTGAGGCGACCTTAGGGCACCTCCGTTACATTTTGGGAGGTATCCGCCCCAGACAAACTGCCCACCAGACGCTGTCCCCAACCCGGCTCACGGGTCAAGGTTAGAATGCCGATACATCCAGGGTGGTATTTCAAGGATGGCTCCACGCGGGCTGGCGCCCGCGCTTCATCGCCTCCCACCTATCCTACACAAGAAGCACCAGAACCCAACATCAAGCTGCAGTAAAGCTCCACGGGGTCTTTCTGTCCAGTCGCGGGTAACCGGCATCTTCACCGGTAATACAATTTCGCCGAGTCTCTGGTCGAGACAGTGCCCAAGTCGTTACGCCATTCGTGCGGGTCGGAACTTACCCGACAAGGAATTTCGCTACCTTAGGACCGTTATAGTTACGGCCGCCGTTTACCGGGGCTTCAATTCAGAGCTTCGCCGAAGAAATCTTCGGCTAACCCCTCCTCTTAACCTTCCGGCACCGGGCAGGCGTCAGTCCCTATACGTCGGCTTTACGCCTTAGCAGAGACCTGTGTTTTTAGTAAACAGTCGCCTGGGCCGATTTTCTGTGACTTCCAGCCGCTCGGGGAGCGAGTCCCGTCACGGTCAGAAGCACCCCTTCTCCCGAAGTTACGGGGTCAGTTGGCCGAGTTCCTTGACCAGAGTTCTCTCGAGCGCCTTAGGATGCTCTCCTCGCCTACCTGTGTCGGTTTGCGGTACGGTCAGTAACGTGCTCGCTAGAGGTTTTTCTCGGCAGCGTGGGATTAGCCGCTTGAAGGGGTTTCCCCCATCGTCATCACCTCTCGGGGTATAGAAGGCCCGGATTTACCAAAGCCTTCCCCCTACGGGCTTAAACCACCACTTCCGTCCGGTGGCCGGCCTACCCTCCTGCGTCACCCCATCGCTCGAGCGCACGTTGCTGGTGCAGGAATATTTGCCTGCTCCCCATCGGCTACGCCTTTCGGCCTCGTCTTAGGGGCCGACTAACCCTGGGCGGACGAACCTTCCCCAGGAACCCTTAGGCTTACGGCGAAAGGGTTTCTCACCCTTTTTATCGCTACTCATGCCGGCATACTCACTTCCGTTTCGTCCAGCGGACCTCGCGGGCCGCCTTCGACCTAAGACGGAATGCTCCCCTACCATCCTTACGGATCCGAAGCTTCGGTACCGTGCTTGAGCCCCGTTACATTTTCCGCGCAGGATCACTTGACCAGTGAGCTGTTACGCACTCTTTGAAGGAATGGCTGCTTCTAAGCCAACCTCCTGGCTGTCTGGGTAATCCCACATCGTTTCCCACTTAGCACGGATTTTGGGACCTTAGCTGTCGGTCTGGGCTGTTTCCCTCTTGACTACGGAGCTTAGCCCCCGCAGTCTGACTCCCGCGATACGAGTTACGGCATTCGGAGTTTGAATGGGTTTGGTAAGCTGGTAAGCCCCCTAGCTCAATCAGTGCTCTACAACCGCAACTTATCACGCGAGGCTAGCCCTAAAGCTATTTCGGGGAGAACGAGCTATCTCCTGGTTCGATTGGCTTTTCACCGCTAGCCACAGGTCATCCCCAAGATCTTCAACTCTTGCGGGTTCGGTCCTCCACAACCTTTTACGGTCGTTTCAACCTGCCCATGGCTAGGTCACCAGGTTTCGCGTCTACCGCCGGAAACTAAATCGCCCGTTTAAGACTCGCTTTCGCTACGGCTACGGCCTGTGGGCCTTAACCTTGCTCCCGACGGAAACTCACCGGCTCATTCTACAAAAGGCACGCGGTCACGGCACAAGGCCGCTCCCACACCTTGTAGGCACACGGTTTCAGGTACTATTTCACTCCCCTCCCGGGGTTCTTTTCACCTTTCCCTCACGGTACTGGTTCACTATCGGTCGCTGGGTAGTATTTAGCCTTGGAAGGTGGTCCTCCCAGATTCACACCGGGTTTCACGTGTCCGGCGCTACTTGGGTGCGTCCATCGGAGACCGCTCGGTTTTCGCCTACGGGGCTATCACCCGCTATGGCCCAGCTTTCCAAAAGGTTTGGCTAACCGTCGGTTTTGTAACTCCCAGCCTATTTCCGGTTCGGCAAGGACGTCCCACAACACCGCCACTGCAACGGCCGGAACCTTATACACAGCAGCGGTTTAGGCTATTCCCCCTTTCGCTCGCCACTACTAGGGGGATCCCGGTTGGTTTCTTTTCCTCGGGGTACTAAGATGTTTCAGTTCCCCCGGTTGGCTTCCCCAAGCCTATGTGTTCAGCAAGGGGATGGCGCGGCATAACCCGCGTCGGGTTGCCCCATTCGGACACCCCCGGATCAAAGCCTGTTTAACGGCTACCCGGGGCATTTCGCTGTCGACTGCGTCCTTCATCGCCTCCCAGCGCCAAGGCATCCACCGTGTGCCCTTAATCGCTTGACCATCAAGCTGTGCCGGCGGAACCAAGAGGAACCGCGGTAAAACGGCCCCCCGGCCCCGCTGGCGGGCATCCTTCGTGTTCGGTTACCTGCGTCTCAAATCTGTCAAAGAGCGGGGCTCGCGGCCCTTTATTCCACGATCGGGTTTCGCCGAGGGGGGTAACCGGTCCTCCTCAGCCGCCCCTTTTCATGGAGAACGCCCGATTGCTCGGGCGGTCGGATCTTGGGCTCACGGTACAGGCCAAACCTCAGTCTTCAACCTCCCGGTTTTCCGACCTCGGTATCACCCGTACTCGCATGAACCACCGGATCCTTCCGCCGCTTGCTCGGGGTGACCGCTTTCTTACTTTTACCGGTCCCCCGGCGGCGAGAGGAATATTAGTCGAATAAAAAAATGTTGTCAAGGGTGGGGGGCGTTTTTTCTCTGGCCGCGCCGGGGCGGGGGGAAGGGTGAAACAGCGAACCGCAGGGGATTTTCCCTTCGGGCGCAGATATATCCTACGGGGCTGACCTACATTGGGGAGAAGGTGGGTTTGAGAGCTGCCACATTTCCCTCTCCCCGTGGGAGAGGGATAAGGGGTGTGGGCTGCCTTATGCCCCTTTCCCTCTCAGTGAGAGGCTCGCCTACGGGCTAGGGTGAGGGTGGGTGTGTATTACGTAAATGGCGGCCCGCAGAGGGGCCGCCCTACATCATCGCAATGCGCATGGAACGGGCCGGGGTGAAAATCGCCGCCCAATGAGATGGGCGGATTAAAAAACGGCCCGCTCGCGGGGCGAACCGTCGTCAGTTCAAAACCTCCCGTCGCGGACCAGGAGGCGGTACTACCGCCTGGTGGAGATGAGCGGATTCGAACCGCCGGCCTGCTGCGTGCAAGGCAGCCGCTCTCCCAACTGAGCTACATCCCCTCGGCGGGCGAGAGTATAGGTCATCGGCGGGGGGGTGTCAACGCGGCTCACCATAGAACCGGCGTCACTCCCGTGCAGGACTCGATCGCGCGGCTGATGGAATCCACCAGCGCCGCGACGTCGGCGTTCTCCCGGGCGTCGCCCGCCCAGAGCTCCACGGTGTGCGACTCGCCGCCCAGCTCCAACTCGAAGGTGAACATTGCCTCATCGGGGACGCCGGGCCGCACGGAGGGGGTCGGGGTGCGAAGCGGTTTCCCTCTCCGCGGGGGAGGCCTGCGAGGGACGGGTCGGGGTGAGGGCTACATTAAAAAAAGCGGCGGGGATAGGAATCCCCGCCCTACATTCAGGCGCACGGCGGCCTGCCGGCCGGCGTCAGAGGTTGAGCTTCCTGGAGGCGGCCCGGTCGCGCAGCCAGGCGAAAATCGCGATGCCCGGCGCCAACAGGGCGCCGATGCCCAGGACGATGGAGTACTGACTCCCCTCGAGGAGCAGGATGACCGCCAGGTAGAGAAAGACCGCCAGAAACGCGAAGCCCAGGAACCAGCCGAAGGCGTTGTGGATGATCTCCGGGAGACGCACCTTGCCGGCGAAGATAATCAACAGGGTGATGATGATGCCGATGATGCCGAAGATGTTGGAGCGCGATTTGATGACGTGCTCCCCGGTCAGGTGGTAGTTCACCAGCGGCTGTTTGGGGTCCCAGAAGATGTTTTTGGCCGCGGTGTCCACGGAGGTCACCGTCACCCGCTCGGCGTGGGGGCTGGGGTACACGTTGCCCTCCGAATCCGTGACCGAGCCGATGAGGACGTCGTACCCGACCTCGATCCCCGCGGTGTCGGCCACCGCGGCGTCGGTGTCGCCGGGCCGCAGCACCACCTCTTCGCCGCCGAAGCTCTTCAGGTCCACGGCCGTCGTCTCCGCGACCGCCCCACCCTCTACGGGGGCTATCTTCGGCTCGAGCTTCTGCTCCACCTCGAGGTTGACCGTCAGTTGGACGATCCCGCCGCCGACGAAGATAAAGACGAAGATGCCGGTCATGACGATGGCCATGACCCAGCCGCCGATGGTCGCCGCCTTATCGTTCTTGCCCATCAGCCTGTAAACCAGGTTGGCCGCGACGGCGATGACGGCGCACCCGGCGAGGAAGAGCGCCACGTAGATGAAACTTTCCGGCATGAGGTACCCGAGCAGGCCCATGAGGGTGACCAGGGCCAGAAGGATGCCGACGGCCAGTGATAGGGGACGCGGAACCCTCCCCCGCAGGCCCGGGAAGAGGAACCAGGCCACCAGAAGCGTGAAGGCGAAGACGGCGATGTCCAGCGCCAGTCCCAGGCCGACGAAGGCGAGGAAGCCGTCGGCGATGGCGGCCAGGCCGACGACCAGGGCCAGGATGGCGCCGATGGTCTGCAGGCCGGCGGTGGATTTGGGCAGCTCCCCCTCGCGCCGGGGCCGCTTGCCCCAGAAGATGAAGGCGAGGATGGCGAACATGAGCCCTACGAAAAAGATGATGGGCCCGCCGCCGAAGACGGCCAGGACGATGAACCCCAGCGTCAGGACGATGGAGATGACGATGAGGGCAGCGTAGGGCGGGTTTTTACTGTATTCGTCGGCCACCGCGTCCTCCCGGTCGTATGGGGGCGGTACTGGGTACGGGTTACTCCAGGGGGCGGCCGCGCTCCGCCCTCGAGGGTGCGGTGATGGTGGGCCTAACTGGGATCGAACCAGTGACCTCACGCTTATCAGGCGTGCGCTCTAACCGGACTGAGCTATAGGCCCGCTGTCACGTTTACGGGCAGGAGAATCTTAGCAAAGACCCGTTCCCTTGGCAAGGCCCGCGGCCCGCCGGGGGATCGGCGCCCTCAGTCGGGAAGGTTACGAAAAAACGCCCCGGCGAGTCAACCGTCGCGCCCATCTCAGGCCCGTCTCCGACGAAAGGCGGCTCCCCTCTCCCTTCCAGGGAGAAGCCGGCCCGCGGACCAGGGGTGGATTCGGCGACCCGCAGGGGATTTGCCTTCGGCCGCAGTTATCCCTTCGGGCGCAGATTCATCCCACGGGACCCCCCCGCACCTTCCCCCCACGAGGGGGAGGCGAAGGTATTCACCCCGTTCAGGGCAAAGTCCAACCCTTGCCGCACTGCGGGCGGTGTGGTATGCTTCTAAGGTCTTGACCGGCCAGCCCCTTCCGCCGGAGCCGCCCTCTTGCCGGAGCCCTACGCCAACCTCTCCCTGGGTCTGGACATCGGCTCGAGCTACGTCAAGCTGGTGGCGCTCTCGCGGCGCCCCGACCACTGGGCCCTCAGGCACGTGGCGCTTTCGCCGCTGCCCGAGGGCTCCATCGTGGACGGCGAGGTGATGGACTCGGGGGCGGTGGCGGATTCCATCGAGGCGCTCTTCACCCAGCTCGGCCTCGTCGAGCGGCGCGTCATCTCCGGCATCTCCGGCCGGGCGGTCATCGTGAAGCCCATCCGCATCCCCACCGCCGACCCCGACGAGCTGGCCCAGTCGGTCTCCTGGGTGGCGGAGCAGTACCTGCCGTCCCTGGACGACTTGAACCTGGACTACCACGTGATTTCCACCGGCGGGGACTTCACCGAGGTGCTTCTGGTGGCGGCCAAGCGGGAGCGGCTGGAGGGGCACCTGATGATCCTGCGCCTGGCGGGTCTGGAGGCGCTGGCGATTGACGTGGACTCCTTCGCGCTGGGGAACTGCTTCGAGCTGGCCGAGCCGGAGGCCGCCCGGGGGACGGTGGCGCTGGTGAACGTCGGGGCGTCCATGACCAACGTGAACGTCCTGACCGCGGGCTCGCCGCGCTTCACCCGGGACATCTCCTTCGGCGGCTACAACTACACCGAGGCGCTGGCGCGGGATCTTTCCCTCTCCGTGGCCGACGCCGAGAGGGCCAAGCGTGGCGAGCTGCCCGGCGCCGACGCGGCCGCCGTGGACGCCGTCGTGGGCGAGACCACCCTGGAGCTGGTGGACGAGATCAGCCGGACGCTGACGCATTTCGCCGGCACGCACCCCGAGCTGGTGCCGGACGCGGTGGTCCTCTCCGGGGGCTCCAGCGTCCTGCCGCGGATAAAGAGGTCCTTCGAGGACGCGCTGGCCATCCCCGTGCGCCTCCTCGACCCCCTGGCCCGGATAGACCTGGGCGAGTCGGGGATGGACCGCGACGACCTGGCGACCCTGGCCCCGCACCTCGCCGTGGGGATCGGGCTGGCCATCCGGGGCGACGACCCCGAGCTCAACCGGTGACGCGATGATCCGCATCAACCTGTTGGTCAACCGTCGCGTGGTTCCGGCGCCCGCCGCCGGGGCCGAGACGGCGCCGACCGCCGCTCCCGAGCCTCTCGCCCCCTCCATGGGCGTGGGCTTCGACGAGCTGGAGACGCGGCGCGAGGAGTACTACCCCGTCCGACGGACCGGCCTCAACGCCTTTCTCGTTTCCCTCATCGTCGCCGGGGTGCTCATCGCGGGGATGGTCGTCTGGAGCTTCCTCGCGGGGGGGGTGGCGGACGACGCGCGTGAGGCGCACAGCCGCCTGGAAACGGAGATAGCGGACGCCAAGGGGGCCGCGCCCGACCTGGAGGCCCTCGAAGCGCGAAGGGCCGAAACCTCGGCCAACGTGATGGCCCTCCAGCATCTGGCCGAGCCCGGCGGGGCGGTGGAGCGCTACATCGGCCTGTTGAACGCCGTGAACGCCGCCGTCCCCAAGCGGGAGGTCTGGCTGACCGAGGTGCGCGAGCGCGGCGGTTCGGTGGACATCCGCGGCAACACGTACAGCGACCACTCCATCGCCACCGTCCTCGATGAGCTCCTCAAGAGCCCCCACCTCTCGGGGGTGAAGCCGTTGGGCGCCAAGAGCGTGGACCTGGGCGGGGCGAAGGTGCTCCAGTTCGAGTTCAGCGCCAAGCTGGATTGAGTCGGATGAAGGGAGTCAATGAAATGTCGTACAGAGCGATTTTTGTAGGGCTTGTGGTCGTAAGCTTACTAACGGTAACTGTCCGAACCAATGCGGCGATTGCTACATGGACAGAAGGCCGTTCAGGGAGTTCTGTGAAATCTGCGGGGCTAAATGTTTCCCGCCTCCCCGTTGCCCGGAGCACGACCTTCAAGAGCGTTGAATTGGCAGACTGGACGGTCCGGCCGTAATTACATACGAGCGCGACGCCCCAGCGGACGGTCCGTGAGGTATTAATTGGGCAAGCGCAGATTCAAGGACCCGGTGTTGCAGAAGGCGGTGCTGGTGTACCTCCTCGCCGCCCTCGCGGCCTACCTCGTCTTCCACTACGGGGTGCTGGGGCAGTACCGGGAGGCGGACAAGGTCCGGGAGGGCAACGCCCGCCTCTCTTCCGAGCTCGAGACCGCGATGACCGATTCCACCCGGGCTGGGGAGCTGGCGGCCGAGATCGAGGCCGACGAGGGGCAGATTGACGACCTGCGCCGGAGCCTGCCGCCCAGTCTCAACGAGGCGGAGCTCATCCGCCGCGTGACCCAGGCCGCCCAGAACGCCGGCATAGACTCCCCCTTCGACGCCTTCGAGGTCAAGGCCGAGCCGCGCACCGAGAACAACCTCACCATCCGCACCTACGAGGTGGCCTACATCACCGGCTACCACGAGTTCGGGAAATTCGTGGCCAACCTGGCCCGCCAACTGCCCCAGGTGAGCCTGAGCGAGCTGGCCCTGGTGGGGACGGCCTCGCCCGTCGAGGGGCGGACGCTGCGGGGGAGCGTGGTGTTGTCCGTCTTTTCGAGCCCCCTGGCCGAGGGGACGGCGGCGCCCGTCGTCACCGAGGTCGTGAGCGCGGGCGGGGTCGAGGTCACCCCGCCCCGCACCTACGACCCCCGGGGCAGGCGCGACCCCTTCCTCGTCCCCGGCCCCCAGCCCGGCTCCCAGCCCACGGCGGAGATGGCCAACCTGGTCAACCTCTACTACCGCGGGATGATGACCGTGGACGGCGAGCCCGCGGCGCTGGTGGAGGACGCCGCCGGTTTCGGCTTCTCGCTGAAGATCGGCGGCGCAATAGCCGGGGGCAAGGTGGTCCAGATCACCCCCGAGGAGCTGGTCATCAGCGCGCCGGGCTACGGCCGCCGAACGCTAAAGGTCACCCTGCCGCTACCCGTCTACTGATATATCCGAACGGTATCACCCGAACGGCGCCGTGTTCCATCGGCGTTTTTTTTAGCCTATCAACCGCTGACAGCGGGTGTGGGGGGATGATGGCCGTCGTACCCCGAGGCCCGCCCCCCGCGTTTTGCACCGTCAACCCGCGACTAGGGGGCGTTGACCGGCCCCGAGACAAGACAAGGGGCTTCAGCCCCTTGCCCATTGCTACAAGGGGTTAAACCGAGCGAAGCGAGCTATGCCCCCGGCAAAACCCCTTGTCTTATATCTTTGGGGTTAAAACCCCTTGTCCGCTGTTCTACGGCGTAGAGAACCCGACCGGCCGTCGCGGGGCCAACCCCTCGGCGGGTCCGGAATAATCGGGTGTTTTTTTGACTTTAACTCCCGGAGGTTTTATTATCCTATCGGGTACGCATGTTTCGATACGTAATCTGTAAATCGAAAGGAGGTCAAGTTATGCGCGGAAGGGTTTGGCTGCCGTTCATCGCCCTCGCGCTGGTCCTGGGATGCGTCGCCACCGTGCCGCAGGCCGCGCCGGACGCGCCCCGGGAACTGACCGCCGTGAGCGGCCTCGACTCCCGGGTGGACCTCTCCTGGCGGGAGCCGACCTCGGGCGAGCCCGAGCACTACAGGGTTTACCGTTCCGAGGCCGGGGGGGCCTTCGAGCAGCTCGTCGAGCTCGAAAGCGGCGGAACGGGGTACACGGACGCCTCGGCGGTGAACGGAACTTTCTACGAGTACCAAATCACGGCCCTCACGGGCGACGAGGAGTCCGACCCCTCCCAGACGGCCTGGGCCACGCCCTACTACGACTTCGAATGGGCGTGGACCTCGGCGGAGGTCTACTGGTTGCCCACCGAGGGGGACGGCGTCTTCTACTGCATCGAACGACCCGTGGACGTGGCTTACCTGTGCCGGATAAGCACCGACGGCGAGCATGAGCTGCAATCGGACCAGATGTGCTGGGGGTTTCCCGCCGTGGGTCCGGCCAACATCTACACGATGGGCATCCCTCTTCAATCGGCGATGCTGCGCGTGTGGACGATGGATCTGGAGTGGGTGGAGTCTATCGGCTTCCTGGAGAAGGAATACAGGGAGCTGGGATTCTACTCGGGCGAGCTCTTCACGATAAACGTCGATACCGGCGTGGTGGACGTCCTGGACACCCAGGGGAACCACCTGCGCTCCATCGGCGAGCCGGGTCACGAGGGACCGGGGATGACCGACCCCTTCGGCCTGGACGTGAGCCCCGGCGGGACCCTCTACGTGGTGGACATGGTCGAGGAGTCGCTCCTGGCCTTCGACGCGGTCACCGGCGAGCTGGTCTGGCGCATCTCGGCCCCCGACCTCCCGGCGGACTTCCGTTTCCCCTCGGACGCGGCGGTGGCGCCGGACGGGTTCGTCTACCTCGTGTCGGGGCTCGACCAGGAGTTCCTGGTCATAGACTCCGCGGGGCGGCAGATAAAGCGCGTCCCCTTCGATTGGGTGGAGGACACGGTTTACCACCTGGCCGTTGCCGACGACTTTACCGTCTGCCTGTCCCGGGGCGAGGAATTTGGGGACGGCATGGTCGCCTACCGGCCGGTGGGACTTTCCGGCAACGAAGCGCCGCCGGTGGTGGCGCTGGGGGGTGAGGTTCGATGAGAAAACCGGCTTTCCTCGTGCTCGCGGTGGCCCTGCCGGTCGTCGCGTATTCGTCCTTCGGGGCGATCGAACCCGAAAACCCCTCTCCGCTCCAGCCGGAGTCGGTGACGCACGAGATAAACGCCCTGTACCTGACCCTGGCTGATACCTGGATTGACAACGCGACCTGGCCCTTCGGCGACGGGTCGGACCTGCTGTACATAGGTTATTTCGGTCTCGGCACCGTGGAGATTTTCGGCACCTATTCGAACTGGGGCCTGGAGACACCCTTCTACGGCGACGACGACTGGCCGACCTCGGTCCCCTGGGGCGACGTGCCCCCGCGGTACGGCGAGGAGAACTACCTCGTGTACATGACCGACGAGGGCGGCGGTGAATCCCTGGGCTTGAAGGCGCGCCAGCACAGCTTCGGCTTCCGCGATTGGCCGAACAGCGACTTCATCTACATCCTGCGGACCGTCTGCAACGCGGGGAGCGAGACCATCCATGACGCGGCCATGGGCCTTTTCATAGACATTGACATCGGGGTTGACCCCTTCAACGATTTGGCGGCCTACAACACGGTCAACCAGTTCGCCTACATGTGCAACGATACGAGCGGGGGGGACGAGGAGCTCTACTTCGGCGCCGTGACGCTGGGAGATGCACCGACGGGCAGCTTCCACGGGTGGACGAGGTCCGAGGATTTTGAAACGTACCCCTACGAGTACTTCTACGGCATGCTGTCCCAGGTGGGCCGGTTCCAGGAACTGCCCCAGGAGCCCAACGACTGGCGGATTCTTCTAGGCTATCAGCTCTACGACCTGGCGCCGGGCGAGACGCGGGACTACGCCGTGGCGCTCACTGCGGGCGAGGACATGCAGGACATGATTGGCAACGTGTTGGCGGCGCGGCTGAAGTGGAAGGAGCTCTTCGGCGGCGGAGAGCCGGAGCCCTCGCTCCCGCCGCGGATTACCCTTTCCGCCCCCTGGCCCTGCCCGGCGCGGGACGAGGCCTCGTTCAACGTGGAGCTCGCCCGTGCGGGGAATATCGAGGTTGCGCTCTACGACCTCTCCGGCCGGCGGGTGGACACGATTTACGACGGGTACATGGCCGCGGGCCGCAACGAGCTCTCGGTGTGGACCGGCGGGCTGCCGCCGGGGGTGTACCTGATCCAGGGTGCGACGGAGGGCGGCGCGGCGGTCCGGCGGCTGGTGATTGCGCGGTAGTCCGCCAGTTTGCCCAAATGTAGGGCGGGGATTCCTATCCCCGCCGTCTTACGTTCTCTTCCCCGACCCTCACCCCCACCCTCTCCCTAAAAGGGAGAGGGGGCAGCGGCAGCCCTCACCCATGAACTGCGACGTTGTAGGGCGGCCCCGTGGGACGAGTCCCCCGCGGGCCGCCGTTTTACCCCTCACCCCAACCCGTAGGTGAACCTCCCCCCAAAGGGGGGAGGGGGATATGTAGGGCGGGGATTCCTATCCCCGCCGTCGTCACTCCGTTCCTCGCCCCGTTGCGCCGACGTAGGGGCGGGCCTTCAGGCCCGCCCGCGGGCCGACCTAAACGGCGCGCCGTCGGTCGGCCCCTACGAGGATGACGCGAGATTCACGTCTAACCCGCAGCCGAAACAGAGTGGAGTCCGGGGCCGTTTTTTCACCCAAAAAAGCGGGCCCCTCCCGGCCGGGGTGTGAGCGCGGGTTGAGAGGCGCCGGTACTACTTGAGCGCTGATTCTTGGTGCATAAAAAAGCGGGCCCCCTCGGGCCCGTGGAGCGGGAAACGAGACTTGAACTCGCGACCCTCGCCTTGGCAAGGCGATGCTCTACCACTGAGCTATTCCCGCGTCGGCAGAAAGGGCAAGGGGTTTAAACCCCTTGTCTCCTTCAACGACAGAAAGGGAATCTACCACAGAGGGGGGCGGGTGTCAAGAATCGGGGCGCGTGTTGGAAAAGCACCCGGAACGTGCTATACTCTTGCAATTGTCGTTTTGAGCGCGGACGCGGTTATCACCCTTTCAACCTAAAGCGAAGAAGGAGGAAAGATGCGGCAGTTTCTTCTGGTGTTGATGGCGGGCCTGGCCCTGGTTCTCGGCGGCTGCACCACCGGCACGGGCGGCGGCGACGGCACCGGCGTGGATACCCAGGCCTTCTACCCCAACGACGAGGACAACTACTGGACCTACACCGTGGACTCCGATCCGGTGGATTACAACGAGGGCTGGACCGTGATGGACGATCCGGGTTACCAGCTCTCGTATTCCCAGCAGCGGATACGCTCCCACATCGAGGGCCAGCCCGACGAAACCGTCGTGGACTCCTTCTTCACCGACGACGAGACCGAGGCCGTTATTTTAGAGGGGTACATGGCCTACGACGAGGGCGACCTGGACTGGCACTACATGTTCGAAGACGACCCCTGGACCATACTCCGGTGGCAGTCGGACGGCCTGGACGTGGGTGACACCTGGGACGCCTGGCTCATCTCCGGCATCCCGCCCAGCGTTTTCGGTTTCGAGGACGCCCCGGTGGACTCCATCGGCTTCGATCTCACGGCCGAGGTCGTATCCACCGAGGACTTCGATTACCAGGGCACCACGCTCACCGCTTACAAGATCGTCTTCTCCGGCGACGTCATCTTCGAGGTGGACGGCGTGGACGAGGATGAATGGGATCACTACGACTACCAGGTGGACTACTATTTCGTGCCCGAGTTCGGCTGGGTGATGATTCAGGAATACACCAACATCTGGGGTTCGCTGGTCGCCTCCGACCTCTACACGCTCACGGACACCAACGTGCCCGTCCCCGACTAGCTGGCTCTGTTTTGGTTAAGGGCGTCCCGCGGGGCGCCCTTTTTCGTTCAATTCCCGTAGGGCGGGGGCTCTGTACCCCGCCCTTTTCAATCTTGAAATCGGGCGGCACACGGAATTGCCGCCCTACGTACCGCGTTGACTGATGCTCGTGGGGGCGGGTGTCCGCGCCCGTCGTGCGCACAAATGTAGGGCGGGGACTTTGGTCCCCGCCGCGGCGGCCCGCAGAGGGGCCGCCCTACATCGAGCGTCTACGCCCCTCACCCTGACCCGTAGGCATGCCTCTCCCTAGAAGGGAGAGGGAGATGAAAGCAGCCCTCCCCCAAAGTTGCGATGACGTAGGGCGGCCCCGTAGGACGAGTCCTCTGCGGGCCGCCGATTTCACCCTCACCCCAACCCTCTCCCTGAAAGGGAGAGGGGGATATGAGGCAACCCTCACCCGTGACCCGTGCCTTGCAGACCTCCCTAGAAGGTAGAGGGGTTTAGCGGCGGGATTTAACGCAACTCGAAAAGGTACTCCGCCCGGACGCCGGCGTAGAAATCGTTCATGACCGCGCCCTCCACGTTGTCCAGATTGTCCGCGTCGGCGTACCCGACGGTGAAGGTCGCGGCGAAGCTCCGCGACGGGTGCCAGGCGAAGTCGAGGCGGTAATCCTGGAAAAATTCAACGACGCCGGAGGGGAAGGTCTCCTCGGTGAAGCCCCTGGCGGCCCAGTCGTCCTCGATGCGCCCCTCGCCGTGCCGGTCCAGGGTGGCGCGGATGTCCATCGAGAAGTCGGGCCCGAAGCTCGCGGCGGCCAGGACCGACCACCGGTCGGTGTCGTTGCCCCCTGGGAAGCCCAGGGGCCGGCCCAGGAAGAGGAGCCGGTCGTAGGGGGGGACAACGTTGTAAACCCAGTTCCAGACGCGCACGTACTCCACGCCGAGCGAAAATCCGACCAGGCCGAGGGGATCGGCCCAGCTCGCGCCGGCCAGAAACGCTATCTCCGGCGGCTCCTCGTCGTTCTCGTACTGGAAGTCGTCCACCATGAACTGGCCCCAGAGCCGGACGCCCTCGACCGGCCGGGCGTCGAAGTCCAAGAGCCAGAAGGGATTGTCGTTTTCGACCGCCCCGGAGAACTGCTCGAGGTAGTGCAGCGTGAGGGGGTTCAGGTACGCCAGGCACCAGGACCGCCCCTGGCCGCCGTAAACCGTGGCCTCGCCCAGCCCCGCCTCCACCTCGGGGACTATCTGCCAGCTCAGGCGGTGGCCCACCAGGTAGCGGTTGTAGCTCACCCCGCCCTGGACGAGCGGGTCCAGCCCGGCGTGGAAGTAGCTGAACCGCAGGTTCCAGAAGTCGAAGGCGTAGCGGAAGCCGTCCAGGGCCGGGCCCTTTCCCGAAAAGAGAGTGGAGCCGCCCAGGCTGTAGCCCCATTGCAGCGGCTCGCGGCCCGCCGACAGGCTGAACCACTCCGTCGGGGTCCAGCGCAGGTAGCCGAAATCGAACTGGACCGAGAGGCCGCCCTTCCACTCCATGCCGCGCCAGTCGGGGTCGTCGAGGCCGTCGGTGTCCACCTCGCCCCGGGCGTAGAGCGCCACCTCGTCGCCGTACCCCGCCCCCAGGAGGAGATACCCGCGGGCGCGGTACCCCTCGCCGGAATCCGGCGCGGTGAATCCCACGGGGAGAATCGCCTCCTCGGGGATGGTCAGCCCGCCGGAGTGGTAGGCGGTGTCGCCCACCAGCCGGGCCCCCACCTCGAGGGAAACGTCGTCCCGCAGCCGCTCCCGGTCGAGCTCGTCGGCCGGTCCGCGCACCCGGCGCCACAGTTCCACCTCGGGTTCGAACTCCTCCACCAGCCGCTCCAGGAGCCCCCGGGTCGAGACGGGCAGCCAGAGGTCGCCCCGCTCGAGGTCCTCCGTGAGCTTCCCCGCACAGGCCGCGAAGTAGGCCCGGTCCCAGGGGCGCTCCGAGACGTGGCCCCCCGGCCAGAGCCCGCGTTCGATGAGCTGATCGGCCACCCCGTAGGCCCAGTGGTCCAGGGGCACCGTGGCCGCCGGCAGCGCCGCCGCCGCCACGACGGGCAGGATCGCGATGAGCGCCAACAAGCGCGGCACGTCCATCCTCCCGGTTGCACGGATCGTCAGTACGCCCCCCGGCCCGTGATCACGCGCCAGAAGGTCTCCAGGATTATCCGCAGGTCGAAGGCCAGCGACCAGTTCTCCAGGTAGTATATGTCGTACTCGACCTTGTCCTCGATGGAGGTCTCGTAGCGGCCGTTTATCTGCGCCCAGCCGGTGATGCCCGACTTGACCTGGTGCCGGACCAGGAAGCGCGGCACCTTCCCCTTGAACTCCTCGACGAAGTGGGGCCGCTCGGCCCGCGGGCCGACGATGGACATCTCGCCCCGAATGACGTTGAAGAACTGGGGCAGCTCGTCCAGCGAAAACCGGCGCAGGAAGCGGCCGATGGGGGTGATCCGCGGGTCGTTCCTCTCCGTCCAGACCGTGTCCGATTCCCGCTCGCTCTGCACGTACATGGTGCGGAACTTCAGGAAGGTGAACTCGGCGAGGTTCAGCCCCACCCGGCGCTGCTTGAAGATGATCGGCCCCCGGCTCGACACCAGGACCAACAGGGCCGTCAAAACGTAGAGCCACGAGAACGCGAGCACGAAGAGGATGGAGAAAATCAGGTCGAAGGCCCGCTTCAGGATCCTGCTCCACAGGGACAGAAGCGGCACCTGCCGCACCCCGATCAGGGGGATGCCGTCCATGTCCTCGATCTGGGCGCGGTTGATGGAGCGCCCGATGAGCACCTCCATCAGGTCCGGCACCACCGAGGCGTTAATCCCCTCGCGCTCGCAGACATCGAAGAACTCGAGGAGCCGTTGGCGGTCGGCGACGGGGACGGCGATGAAGACCTCGTCGGGGCGGACCTCGGCGAGGATTTTAGCCAGGTCGTCATAGCCGCCCAGCAGGTTCTGCCCGGTTTCCCCGGGCTCACCCAGAAAGCCCGCCAGCTCGTAGCCGTACTCGGAGTGGCCTTTCAGCTTCTCGGCCACCTTCTGCCCCAGGGGTCCGGCGCCCACGACCAGCACCCGCCGCAGGTCCACCCCGCGCCGGCGTACGCGCTCCCCCGCCCGGCGGACGACGCTCCGGAAGATGCCGACCAGAACTATGTCTATCGCCCAGAAGAAGGTCATCAGCCACCGTGAGAGCGACACGGTCTGGATGATGAACTTGGCCCCGTAGGCGATGAAAAGGACGAGGGTGACGTTGCGGACGATGGCGAAGAACTCGCCGTAGCGGCCGTGGAGGCGGCGGCGGGTGTAAAGGCCGCTGGCCGCGAATACCGCCACCGTGGACACGACCACCGTCAGCGCGAAGGGCAGGTAGGCGAAGAAGCTGGGGATGTCGTCCGGAAGGCCGATGACGGCGCCCCCGACCTTCCATCCGAAGCGGAGCTGGTACGCCAGCGCCACGGCGGCGAAGGAGAGGACGAGGTCGCCGGCGACCAGTAAGGCGGCGGTGACGCGGTCGTGGCGGTGGAGCAAAAGGGCCTCCGGCGGAGATTCGCGCCGAATGTTAGCACAGGCGCCCCCCCTTGGCAACCTCAACCCCTTCGGGCGCCGACGCCCCTGGAAACGGGGGCCGATTTGCGCTATACTTACCTAACTTTCAAAAAGACGCTTTACCCCGGATTAAAAGGCCCCGCGCGCCTTGACCCCGACCGGGAGGTCCCCATGCGCCGCTGGATGAGTCTCGTGGGATTCGCCACCTTCGCCCTCGCCGCGGGCGTGCTCTACGCCCAGGACGCCGAGGCCGACGCGGTCTTCACCTACGTGGACGGCGACGTCGTCAAGAAACAGGCCGAGCTCGAGGAGTGGGAGCAGGCCCTGTTGAACTCCAGGGTCTCCAAGGGTTACCAGGTCCGGACCTACGTGGAGTCCCGCGCCGAGCTGACCCTGAACGAATCCAGTGTAGTCCGCCTGGCCCCGCGCACGACTATTGACGTGGTCAAGCTCTTCGAGGAGAGCCGCGAGGGCTATAACGACACCCTGTTCCAGGTGGAGGAGGGCGACATCTGGGCCGCCGTGGCGGGCCTGGGCGAGGACGACTCCTTCGTCATCACCTCGGACATCATGGGCACCGCCTGCCGCGGCACAACCTACCGCGTCAACGTCGCCGACGACGGCACCACCATGCTGCGGGTATACTCGGGCGCCGTGGAGCTCTGGGACCCCATGATGGCCATCCTCGGCCCGGGTTTCTGGGAAACGGAGAGCGTGGGCGGCGAGGGCGAGGGGCGCCACGAGGTGGTCGGACCCCACGAGGTCGCCGGTCCCCACGAGGTCTCCGAGGAGGAGTGGCGGCTCCAGCTCATCACCGGCATGCAGCAGATAGTCGTCGGCCCCGACGGCAAGATAGTCTCCAGGGGCGCCTTCTCCGCCTCGGACCCCCTCGAACAGACCGACTGGGTCCTGTGGAACCAGGCGCGCGACGCGGGCCGGTAGTGCCGGACTGACGTTTTTCGTTGAATGACCGGGGGTCGCGCCCCCGGTTTTTTTTAGCGCCTTGACAGGCTCGAAAATCGGTGTATATTTGTAGTTGGCGGGAGAGAGTCGGGAGGGAATCATGAAACGGATGTTTGTCGCAATTTGTGTAATTACGAGTTCGGTCCTGGCGAACATCAGCTACTGGGAACCCGACGCCGATGCCGAGGTTCTGGAATCCGAACCTACCAGCGAACGGGGAGCCTCCGAATGCCTGAGCGTACAGTATAACTATATTGAAGAAGAAGAGCGTTCGTTTATCCACTTCGACCTTTCCGACGTCTCTCCTGGAACGTACATTGAGTCAGGTATACTGTATTTTCGCCTGTGGTGGACGATGTTCAACAGCGGAATATTAACGGTATGCAAAGTGGAAGATGACTGGGAGGAATACGCGATTACATGGAACAATCAGCCCGAATACGACCCGGACAAGATTCTTTATCAAGATTGGATTCCTCAGTGGCAGGAGTATATGTCCATTGAATTAGACGGCTCAATAATTCAGGAGTGGGTTGACGACCCCCTCGATAATTACGGGATGGTATTAGTGGCCGATCCATGTTTTTTCTACGGCCAGCTCATGTTCATGAGTCGTGAGACCGACGACGAGCCCTATCTGGAGCTCAACCCCTATCCATTCCCCGTCGAATCCCTCTCCTGGGGGTTAATCAAGGCGACCGAGTGGTAACAACCTCACGCAAAAAGGGAGGGCCGCCCGGCTCTCCCTTCTTTTTGGTGACCCCAACGAGGATCGAACTCGTGTTACCGCCGTGAAAGGGCGGTGTCCTAACCACTAGACGATGGGGCCCTCAACCCCCCCATCCCCCCCAATCTTGGGGGGGCAGTCTCGCGGGGGGAATCTATCACAATTCGCAAGCAACCGCCGCGTGCGGGGCCATCACGAAATTTTAACGGCTTTTCCCCCCAACCCCCCTTAGGGGGGCAGAGTCGCGGGGGGAATCTATCACAATTCGCAAGCAACCGCCGCGTGCGGGGCCTTTGTTTAATTCCAATGCCTTCTCTCCCCCAACCCCCCCATCTTGGGGGGGCAGAGTCGCGGGGGAATTTTATTTAATTCGACAATCACCGCCGCGTGCGGGGCCTTTATCAATTCCAGCGGGCGGGTCTAAAGACCCGCCCCTACATCAGCGCAAGAATCAACGTGACCGGGGTCCAGAGCCATTAATAGACGCATTAAAAGACGGCCAAGCTCGCGGAGCTTACTCAAGAATTACAGAACCGCTCCCCGCGGAACCGTGTCCAGCTTCAGGCTGCCCCTCACCCTAACCCGTGGGCGACTGCCCCTCCCCAAAGGGGAGAGGGGACATCGCTCGCGGCGGTTGCTCTCGAATTACAGTAACCTCTCCCCGCGGAACAGTGTCCAGCTTCAAGCTGGTGGTGAGGCGCCTGGGAATTGAAAACGGCTTCGCTCGCGGCGGTTGCTCTCGAATTACAGTAACCTCTCCCCGCGGAACAGCGGTCCAGCGCGCTGCGCTGGTGGTGAGGCGCCTGGGGATCGAACCCAGGACCCACGGCTTAAAAGGCCGTTGCTCTTCCGACTGAGCTAGCGCCTCGCGGGCGGGGGAAAAATAGCACGTCGCGGGTGAAAGGTCAAGACGGGGGGCGTTCCGGCCGTTTTCGCGGGGGCCGGGCGGGTCATCTCGACGAGAGCATCTGGATGACCTCGTCGGCGCGGCGGAGGCGGCTGGCCACGACGTGGAGCAGTTTGACCGCCATCTGGGCGTTCCCGCGCAGGAGGTTGAGGAACTCCTCGCGCTCGAGCTTCCAGACCTCGCAGGTTTCGACGGCCTCGACGCCGGCGGTCCTCGGCTCCTTGTCCAGGAGGGCCAGCTCGCCGAAGAACTGCCCCGGTCCGAGCTCGGCCAGCTCGCGGGCGCCGCCGTCCTCCAGCGCGAGCCAGACCCGCACCGCGCCCGTGGCGATGTAGAAGAAGTAGTCGCCGGGCGCGCCTTGCTCGAAAATCGTCTCACCGCCCTGGAAGTGGTCCTTGGTCATCAGGGCGGCGATGTTGGCGAGCTCAGCCGGCGAGAGGTCCTTGAAGAAGCTGGACCGGGCCAACTCGTGCGCTTTCACGGCTTCCCCTTTCCTTTAGCCCCTGGGGAATCGTAGCTCCGGCGGGTGCGGCGGCGGTCGTGGTGGCGCTCCAGGGCCAGCTCCACCAGCCGTGCCACCAGGTCGTTGTAGCTCAAGCCCGACGCCACCCACAGTTTCGGGTACATGCTGATCGGGGTGAAGCCGGGGATGGTGTTGACCTCATTGATGTAGAACCGCCCGGAGGCGCGTTCGAGGAAGAGGTCCACCCGGGCCATGCCGGAGACGTCGAGGGCCTTGAAGGCGGCGACGGCCAGGCGGCGGGCCTCGGCGGTCTGGTCGGGCGTGAGCGGGGCGGGTATCACGAGCTCCGAGTCCTCCACGTACTTGGCGTCGTAGTCGTAGAACTCGCGGGCGGGGAGAATCTCGCCGGGGATGCTGGCCTCGGGCGCGTCGTTGCCCAGGACGGCGCACTCGATTTCGCGGGCGTCCAGGCCGCCCTCGACGATGATGCGGCGGTCGTAGGAGGCGGCGAGCTCCAGGGCTTTCGCCAGCTCCGACGGGCCGTGGACCTTGGTGATGCCCACCGAGGAGCCCAGGTTGGCCGGCTTGATGAAGAGGGGGTAGTCCAGGGCGGCCTCGATTCTGCGCGCGACCTCGGTCGGATTCTCCTCCAGCTCGGCGCGGGTGAGGCCGAGGTGCGGGCCGACGGGCAGACCGCCGGCGACGAGGACCGCCTTGGCCGCGAGCTTGTCCATGGCCAGGGCCGAGCCCAGGACCCCCGCCCCCACGTAGGGCAGGTCGGCCAGCTCGAAGAGCCCCTGGAGGCAGCCGTCCTCCCCGTAGGTGCCGTGGACGAGGGGGAAGACGACGTCGGCCTCGGCGAAGGGTGCGGGGAGCGCCCCGGTCTCGTCCGCCGGTTCGGGGAGGGGAGTCGCCGGGGTCACGTCGGGGTGCGGGTCCTTCCCGCGTCGGGGGAGGAAATCCACCCGGCTCTCCAGCTTTTCGAGGATGCCCGGTCCGGCGAGCCAGCGGCCCCGCTTGGTGATGCCGATGGGGATGACGGTGAAGCGGTCGGGGTCCAGGGCCTCGATGAAGGAGCGGGCGGAGGTGAGCGAGACCTCGTGCTCGCCCGACCGGCCGCCGAAAACCAGGGCTATCTTGATTTTTTTCATAGGGTTGCAATCAACCGTCGGAACCGTTCGCCGCCGTGCGCGGACCTTTCCCCGGCCCGTCACAGGTTGACGAAGTCGGCGTCGGCGCCGCAGGCGGAGCAGCGCTCGCCAGATAGCGCGGCAATCTCCACCCGGTAACCCGAACGGCGGACCAGGACCGCCCCGCACTTGGGGCAGCTCGTGTCGGCGTATTTGGATTCGACGAACACATTACCCAGATAGACGTACTCGAGCCCAGCCTCCCTGGCGATTCTCCAGGCGCGCTGCAGGGCGCTCTCCGGGGTGGGCGGCGCGTTGAACTTCCACGCCGGGTGGTAGCGGGAGAAGTGCAGCGGCGTGCGCGGGTTCCGCTCCGCGATCCAACGGGCGAGCTCCCCCAGGAGCTCCGGGGAGTCGTTGCGTTCCGGGATGACGAGGTTGGTAATCTCCACGTGGGCCGGGGATTCCATCGCCCGCTCGATGATTGCCAGGACCGGCTCCAGCTCGCCCCCGCACAGCTCGCGGTAGAAGGCCGGGTCCATGGACTTCAGGTCGAAGTTGAAGGCGTCTATCACCCCCAGGAGCTCGTCGAAGGGCTCGGGCTCGAGGTAGGCGTTGGAGACGCAGACGGTGGAGAGGCAGCGGGCCTTGCAGGCCCTGGCCGCGTCCATGACGTACTCGAACCAGACCAGGGGCTCCGTGTAGGTGAAGGCCACGCCGCGGCAGCCGGGCCGGTCGGCCATCCGCGCCAGCTCCTCCGGCGAGACGTGGCTCGTGGGCGCTTCGAGCTGGCTCGAGGCGTAGTTCTGGCAGAACCGGCAGCCCAGGTTGCACCCGTTGGGTCCCACGGAGAGGATGGTCCAGCCGGGGTAGAAGTGGTAGAGCGGCTTCTTCTCGACGGGGTCCAGGTTGAGGGCGATGGTGCGGCCGTAGGCGGCGGCGAAGAGCTCCCCGGAGACGTTCTCCCTCAGGCGGCAGGTCCCCCTCTTCCCCGGCGCGATGCGGCAGCGGTGGGGGCAGAGGGTGCAGCGGACCGCGCCGCCGGAGTCGGGTTCCCAGTACCGGGCGACGGGGGCCTCCATCAGTCCACCACCAGGTTGTTCTTCAAGAGGAGCTCGGCCCAGCGCAGGTCCTCCGGGGTGGTAATTTTAAAGAGTTGCCGGTGGCCGGGGATGAGCTTCACCGGCCGTCCCGCGCTCTCCACGAGCTGGGCGTCGTCGGTCGCCCCCGCGAGCAGTTCGTCTTCCTGTTCGTAGACCTGACGCAGGAGCCCGTAGCGGAAGCACTGGGGCGTCTGGACCAGCCAGACCCGGCGCCGGTCCACGGTCATCTTCACCGTGGTCAGGCGGGTGGCGAGCTTGACGGTGTCGGTGGCCTGGACCGCCGCCACCGCCGCCCCGGTCACCAGAGCCGCCGCCAGGGCGTCCTGGAGGACCTTCCGCGTGACGAAAGGCCGCACCCCGTCGTGCACCACCACCAGGTCCACCTTGCCCAGGGACTTCAGCGCGTAGCGCACCGACTGCCAGCGCTCCTCGCCGCCGGTGACCACGGTGAACTGCCCGCCGAGCCGGGCGACCTCGAAGCCGGTCCGGCCCTCGAATCCCCGGGGCGCGGTGACCACCAGACGGTTGAACTCGACCCTCTCCATGAGCCGCTCGGCGGACCGGTGGAGGACGGTCTGACCGCCCAGATCGGCGAACTGCTTCGGCTCCGCACCGCCGAAGCGCTTGCCCAGACCGCCAGCCGCCAGGATCAATCCGACTGTGAGCGCCATCGTGGGGGTAACCTCCCCTTCGATTCTACTACAACGCCGGCCTCCGGCCAAGCATGGTTGCCCCGGGGGGCCGTCGGCGGTAGAATAACCCTCGGATGCCCGTCGCCCGCCTTCTTCCCCCGGAGCGCGTTCACGTCATGGAAACCATCGGGCTGGCGCTGCTTTTGGGCCTTTCACTGGGGCCGGTCTGCCTGGCCACCTGCTCGGCGCTTTACGTCCCTCTATTACTGGCCGAGGACCGACGGGGCCTCGCCGGGTCCTTCAAGCTGTTCCTCGAGTTCAGCCTGGGGCGGCTCCTGGGCTACCTCGCGGTGGGGCTCGCGGTGGGGCTGGTGGCCGAGCTTCTGGACCCCGATCTGCGGCGGGTCCCTTGGCTCCCCGGGGTCTCGGAGATACTGGTGGGGGCGCTCATGCTGGCCTACGGGCTCTGGCGGAGCTTCCCCTCGGCCAGTCTCTGCAAAAAGTTGAACGAGCGGGAGGGCAAGCCGCCGGCCGCTTTTATAATCGGCCTCGCCTCGGGCCTCTCCGTCTGCGTCCCCTTCGTGTCCGCCATCACCCTCGGGGTGGCCACGGGGGACCTGGTGCAGTCGCTTCTCTTATTCATCGCCTTCTTTTTCGGGACCTCGGTCTGGTTCATCCCGCTGACGCTGGCGGGCCCGCTGAGCAGATCGGCGCAGATGCGAAAGTTCGCGGGCTGGGCGGCGGTGCTGGCCGGGGCGGTCTTCCTCGTCGTCGGCGTACTGCACGTCTCCACCGGCACGCATTTTTAGATGGACGGCGCCCCGGATTTTCGGCAAATATACCGCGCGCTTCTGGCCCGCTTCGGCCCCCAGGGGTGGTGGCCCGGCGAGACGCCGTTGGAGGTCTGCCTGGGCGCGGTGCTGACCCAGAGCACGAACTGGGGGAATGTGGAGCGGGCGCTGGCGGCGCTGAAAGGGGAGACGGGCTTGGATTTTGCAAAACTACGCGCGCTTGGCGAGGGGGAGCTGGCGCGGCTCGTCCGCCCGGCGGGGTTTTTCCACCAGAAGGCGGAACGGCTCCGGCTGCTCTTGGCCTGGCTCGACGGGCGCTGCGGCGGCGACTTCACCCGGTTTAAAGCGATTCCCACGGAAACCTTGCGGGGGGAGCTCCTGGCCCTCCGGGGAATCGGCCCCGAGACGGCCGATTCGATCCTGCTGTACGCCCTGGGGAGGCCGGTCTTCGTCGTGGACGCCTACACCCGGCGCGTGGCGCAGCGTCACGGCTGGGCCGACGCCCGTGCGGGTTACGACGACCTGGCGGCGCTCTTCACGACCCGCCTGCCCCGGGACCCGGCGATGTACAACGAGTTCCACGCCCTCTTCGTCCGCCTGTGCAAGGAGCACTGCCGCAGAAGGAACCCCCGTTGCCACCCCTGCCCGATAGCAGGTATAATACGCTATTAGTTTCCACCTGATAAAGAGGTCGAGATGAAGATCAGAACTCTGATTGATCGTATTCAAACACAAGATATCGTGCTTCCCGAATTTCAGCGGGAGTATGTCTGGCGTTTAGATCAGGTCAAAGAGTTAATGGTTTCCCTTTATAAAGAGTATCCCATAGGTTCTATCCTTATTTGGGAAACACAAACTCCACCGGATTTAAAGGGTTTTAATACCACCACCCAGAAGCAACGGGGTACGTACCAGGTAATTCTCGACGGACAACAACGGCTTACCGCCCTTTATTTGTTACTCAAGGATAATCCGCCTCCCTTCTATAAAGAAACTGAGATAGAAAATGACCCCCGGCAGCTGTACTTCAACCTTTTAACCGGTGAATTCCGCTATTATCAAGTGTCTGTGATGAGTTTAGACAAGTCATGGATTAGCGTTAAGGATGTTTTCTTGGGAAAGATTAATGCGGCGGGTATTGCACTGGAAACAGCCGCGGACTCAAACGAGGAGATAACAAGGCTTGTCTCTATTTTCAGTGATAATTATCAGCGATTATTAATTATCGCAGAGAGGGATTTCCCCGATTTGAGTGTACCCTCAACAGCTGATGTGGATGATGCAATTGACGTTTTTGACCGGGTCAACAGCCAAGGTACTAAGCTAACTGAAGCAGAACTGGCATTGGCCCACATATCCGGCCGCTGGACAACGGCCAGACGAGAAATGAAGGTGTTGATTAATAAACTGGCTGAAAAAGGTTTTATCTTCGATCTAAGCTTCACGGTCCGCTGCCTGACCGCTGTGACCCGCTGGCGCGGAGATCTGTCCACTATACATACGGCTAATTATGATCAATTAATCGCTGGATGGGAAAAGGTTACCAGGGCGCTGGAGTACCTGACTGAGCTGCTACCTGCACACGCCTATATCCACGGTACGGATGATCTAAACACACTTTTAGTATTGATTCCTCTTGTTGCGATAATCGTGAAACAGGGTGGCTCTTTCACAAGTGAATTGGAGATAAAACATGCGCTGCACTGGCTTTACGCAGCACATATGTGGCAAAGATACACCAGTCAAACCGATCAACGGTTGGACCACGACATATCAATTATCGCGAACTACGATTATCCGTACGATAAACTGGAGAAAGAGATAGAGCAGCAACGCGGCAGATTGGAAGTTAAATCCCGAGACCTGGTTGGACGTTCCACTCTGGTACCGTTTTACCGTATGGCGCAGGTTGTGGCTAAGTATAATAAAGGAGTTGACTGGTTCAACGGACTGCCATTAGCGCGTTCTGTCGGCAGGTCGTATAGACTTGAAAGCCATCATATATTTCCCGTATCCAGGCTTTACGATGAAGGAGGATACGATGGGAACAATCACCTACATAGAAAAATCGTAAACGAGATAGCCAATCGTGTGTTTCTCACCGAGAAGAGCAATAAACACATCGGAAATCAGTTGCCCGATGAATACCTACCCGGTGTGATTAAGCGTTATCCAAACGCTTTGGATGCTCAATTCGTGCCGATGAAAAAGAACCTGTGGAAACTGCGGAACTACGAGAAGTTTTTAGAGGAAAGGCGTCACCTGATTGCCGGAGCGATAAATGAATTTATGGCCAGTTTGATAACCGCCCCTCTCAAACCGAGCAAGCTCACCGTCGAAGACCTTATAGAACGTGGAGAAGGGCCGACCATCGAATTTAAATCCACTCTTCGGTACGACCTCCGCCGTAAAACTACAAGCCCTGAATTGGAAAAAGCCGTGATTAGGACATTCGCGGGTTTTCTTAACTCCGAAGGCGGCACGTTGTTAATAGGGGTGGCTGATGATGGGGTGGTCGTAGGTATCGAGAAAGACCTGGAAATGCTCGGTAAAAAAAATGAGGACGGATTTGAACTGAAACTGACCGAACTTGTAGGTAAGTATCTTACCGAGATAGCTCAACCCTACTTCAAGGTCGAGTTTATGCGAATCAAAGGTAATTTAGTTTGTAGAATAAATCTTGACCAGTCACCCGATCCGGTTTTTTTACAGGATGGCGACCGGAAGTATTTCTATATTAGACCAGGAAACAGCACGCGCTCCTTGGAGATGGACGAGGCGCACCAATACATCGCCCAGCATTGGACAAGTTAGGGGGTTTAGGAGGAGACCCATGCGCCCCAACCGGTTGACCGTCCTTACGCCTCTCCTCGCCCTGGCCGTTGCCGGGTGCAGCGGGCACAGCTTCACCGGCGCGGCCCCCACCTCGAACCAGGGCCATTGGCTGGGTTACGGCGGCGGATCCGAGCGGAGATTCTGCGCCGAGACGGCCCCCCAAACGCCGCTGGTCGAAGCCTGGCGCTTCGAGAGCGACCTCTGCCCGTGGGGGATGACGGTCCAGGAGGGGGTGGCGGTGTACGCCGGCCTGCAGTGGGGGATATTCGGCCTGGACGCCGCGACGGGCGAGCAGCTGTGGTCCTGGACGCTCCCGGCCACCCCGGCCGCCGCGCCGGAAATCGTCGGGGACGCGGTTTACCTGGCCCTGGACCTGCCCCTGGGGGAGGTGTGGTGCCTCGATCTCCTCGACGGGACGCGCCGGTGGCGGCAGCTCCTGGATGAGCTGCCCCGGGCCCTGGTGGCCGACGAGGATGGGGTCTGGGTTCTCTCGAGCCGCGACCTCAGCCGCTTCCGCGCCCTCGACGGCGAGCCGGTGGAGAACCACGAGCTGCCGGGCCGTCCGCTGGCCGGTCCACCGGTTCTGTGGGACGGCGAACCGGTGCTCCTGGTGAAGGGAATCAAGGGTACGGGGCTCTGGAGCCCCGCGTGGGAGGATGCGCTGTGGTTCGACGGGGAGCCGGCGGCGGGGCCGGTGGTGACCGCCAATGGGAATCTGGCCTGGCTGGACCGCGACGGCGGGCTGGGCGTGTACGCGCGGGGCGAGGAACTCCGCTTTTACGCGACGCCCCTGACCGCGCCGCCCGCGGGGATGGCCGGTGCCCCCGAGGGGCTGGTGCTCCTGGGACGCGACCGCTCCCTCGTTGTGTCCGACGAGGACGGAGCGCTGAGGCCGGTTCTCGAACCGGCGGCCATCTGCCTCGCGCCGCCCGTGGTCACCGGCGGCCTGGTCTGGATCGCCGAGGCCGAGGGGGACCTGACCGCGGTGGACCTGGCCTCGGGGGAGGAGGTCTGCCGCTGGGTGACGGAGAAGCCGGTACAGGGGCTGACACCGTATGACGGCGGCCTCTTGGTCACCACCGCCGACGGGGTCGGGATGCTCCTCGTCCCCGCTCCGGTGGAGGCCGAGGTTCCCGTCGAGGGGGCCGTTCCGGAATCGGAGGAGGGGGAGGGCGGCGAACCGGTCGGCGAGGATGCGGTTGCGCCGTGATTCCGCGGCTGGCGTGGACACCCGCCCCTACGCCAATCCGCGCATCATGCCTGCGCGCGGTTCAGCCGTTCAACCGCTCGTACAGCCGCCCCCAAAGCTCCACGAGGGGCTCCCTGAAAACGTCCAGATGAACGAGGGGCAGCCCCCGGGCCAGGCAGCCGGGCACCCGGCGGTCGAAGGGCAGACGCCCCAGGAGCGGCGTGCCGCGTCTGCGGCAGAGGTCGGCCGTTTCCTCGGTCAGCGCCGGGGCCAGGTCCGCCTTGTTGACCACCACGACCGCCGGTCGGTCGAAGTGGTCGCAGGTGTCCAGCGCCCGCTCCAGGTCGTGCATGCCGGAGGGGCTCGGCTCGGTGACGACCAGGGCCAGGTCGGTCCCGGTAATCGCGGCGTGGACGGGACAGCCGATCCCCGGCGGCCCGTCCACGATTATCAACCCCGAGCCGGTCCGCTCCGCCACCTCCCGAGCCTCCCGGCGCACCCTGGAAACCAGCTTGCCCGAATTGTCCCGGGCGATGCCAAGTTCTGCGTGGATCAGGTGGAACCCCTCGCCTGCGTCCACGCGCCAGCTTCCCGCCACCCTGGGCCGCAGGGTCACGGCGCCGGCGGGACAGACCGCCCGGCAGACCCGGCAGCCCTCGCAGGCCAGCGGGTCCACGAGGGCCTTGCCGTCCGTCATGGCTATCGCCGAGAAACGGCAGGCCTCGATGCAGGCCCCGCAACCGGTGCATAACTCCGGGGCGACGAAGGCCAGCTCGCCGCCGACGAAATCGCGGGGCTCACCGGGTGCGGCGTCCAGAATCAGGGCCAGGTTGGACGCGTCCACGTCGGCGTCCACCGCCACCACGGGGTACTCGCCCCGGGCCAGCTCCACCAGCGAGGCGGCCAGCGAGGTTTTTCCAGTGCCCCCTTTGCCGGAGACGATCACCAGCTCCTTAGCCGGCACGGCTCACCTCTTCCCCGAGGGCCACCACCGCGCTCAGGACCTCCGGCGAGCCGTCCAGGCAGAGCCCGCCGGCGGCGTAAACGGCGGCGATTTCGCGCCGGAAGGGAATCTCGGCGACGACCCGAATCCCCTCCCCGGTGAGATACTCCCGCACGTCGTCGCCGCCCAGGTCGCTGCGGTTGATGACGGCGACCATCCCGAGCCCCAGCGTGCGGCCAAGCTCCACTGCGAGTCGCAGGTCGTGCAGCCCGAAGGGTGTGGGCTCGGTGACCAGCACCAGCAGGTCGGCGCCGCGCAGGGCGGCCGTGACGCTGCACGAGGTGCCCGGAGGGGCGTCGAGCACCTCGATGCGACCGGGCGGGGCCCAGTCCAGCAGCCGCTCGATGAGCGGGGCGGCCCGCGTCTCACCGATGTCCAGCCGACCGGCGCAGCAGGTCAGCGACCCGCTCATCCCCCGCGAGAGGGTGCCGATCTCCCGGGGCACCTCCTCAAGGGCTTCCTCGGGACAGACGATAAGGCATCCCCCGCAGGAGTGGCACAGCTCGGGGAAAACCATCACCCGGTCCTCCAGGTCCAGGATGGCCCCGTAGGCGCACAGCCGCCGGCATTCGCCGCACCCGGAGCAGGTGCCGGTCTTCAGGGCGGGCACCGGTACCGTGACCCGCTCCTCCCGGACGATTTCAGGTCGCAAAAAGAGGAACCCGTTGGGCTCCTCCACGTCGGCGTCCAGATAGGTGACGGACCCGGAGCTCCGGGCCAGGTACACGGCCAGGCTGGTGGCCAGGAGGGTCTTGCCGGTTCCGCCCTTGCCGCTGGCCAGGCAGACCCGCATCGTCACCTGGGGGGCCTTATCTCCTCCAGCCCCCCCTCGCGGTAGAGCCGGAGGGTTTCTTCCACGGTCGCCGTGTCTTTGAATTTCCACATTCCCAGCCCGAGCCCCTCCAGAGCGGCCTGGGCCTTGGGTCCGAAATCACCCGAGACCACGCCCCGGGCGCCGTGCTCGGCGACGAGAGCGGCGGCCTGGGGTCCGGCGCCGTGGTCCGCGTTGACCGCGGGGTTGTCGAACTCGTCAACCGCTTCCCCGCTCTCGGTGTCCACGACGACGAAGCGCGGGGCCCGGCCGAAGCGCGGGTCCACATTGGCTTTCAGGCCGCCCTTTCCCGCGGCCGAGAAGGCGATAAGCATGGTTCCTCCCCGTTCAGTGGCAATCCCCGTGGTCGTGGCCGCCCTCCCTGCCGGAGCAGGGGTCGTAGCCGCTCAGACGACCGCCCAGGTAGTCTTCCAGGGTCCGGCGGACCGTGCCCTGGGCGCCGGTGGCGACCTCGATGCCGTGGTGGTCGAAAATTTCTTTGGCGCGGCTGCCCATCCCGCCGGCTATCATCACCGCGACCCCTTGGGATTTGATGAACATGGGCACCTGGCCGGGGCTGTGCTCGTCGTAGTACGGGTTGGCCACGACGCGCACGGGACCGATGCGGCCGTCCTCGCTCTCCGCGATGACGTAGTACGGGCAGCGGCCGAAGTGGTGGCTCACGTTGCTTTCCAGGCCGCAGTCGTCTTCGGCGGCCACGGCTATCAGGCGTTTTTCAGGCATCGCCCCTCCAGGGTCGTAACGGGTTTGTTAATCGTCCTTTTTCTCGGGCTCGGTGGAAGTACCACCCTGCCTGTAGCGGACCCCGCCGCCTCCTCCGCGACCTAAACCGCGTTCGTTTCCACGTCCTCCGCCCCATCCGCGTCCGCGCCCGCCGCCCCAGGGAAGCCCGCCGCGTCCGATCCCTCGAAGCGGCTCGATGACGTTGCCGTCTTTGTCCTTTTTTGGTTTGCAGTCACCCAGTCCACGGCCGGTTCGCGGACCTTCACCCTGGGGTCCGGTTCTGTTTCCACCTGGCATGTCTTTCCTCCTTGTTGAGAATTAGACTCAATATCATCCGTTTCGCCAAAAGGTACTCCGTCCTGCGGAGTCGCTATCTCTTCCACATCTGTGCCTTCCGCAGGGTATTCTATACCATTCTTTCAATTGATGCAAGGTCTCAATAACATCTCATTAATGAAACAGCGCCCGTGGCGGGGAAAGGATTCCCCGCCCTACATTTAGGGAGCGGCGCGCCGACGGGATGGGGGTGAGGGCTACCTTATAAAGCGGCGGGGTTAGGAAACCCCGCCCTACGTCATCCCCCTCCCCCCTCTGGGGGGAGGGTTGGGGAGAGGGGCGAAAGCGGTCGGGTGTGGACACCCGCCCCTACGTCATCGCAATTTGCGGGGCACGGATTGAGGTGAGGGGTAAAGCGGCCCCCCTCTCCCAGTGGGAGAGGGGATGGGGGTGAGGGCTGCCTTAGAAAAACGGGCGGATCAGGAGACCCGCCCCTACGAGTCCGCCAATGATGTCACCGCGTAATCACCAACCGGCGGGTGAGGGCGCCGGAATCGGTCGCCAGGCGGGCGAGATACACACCGGGGGGCAACAACGAGGCGTCGTAGGAAAAACCGTGGCGCCCGGCGGTCATCTCCCCGTCGAGAACCGTCGCAATCCGACGGCCCGAGAGATCGTAGAGCGCAATCGTGATTGAGCCATTCTCGGGCAGCGTGTAGTCAACCGTGAACGAATCGCTCGCCGGGCTGGGGTAGATAGATAATGCAAGCTCTCTCGCCGCTCCGGGGAAGTTCACCGGCTCCGTGGGGCCGAAGCGCGAGACCGTCCCGTCCTCCTCGACTGCCTCCAGCCAGTAGCGGTACTCGACGCCCGCCTCGACTTTCGCATCCAGCCAGCGGATAGCCTCTCCCGGCAGCGCGCCGGATATTGCCTCCGGTTCATCTTCCCCCGCCGACCGCAGGACGCTAAAGCTCGCCAGCGCGTCGCCGGTGATGGTCCAACCGACCAGCACCCCCTCGTCGCGGGTGTTCGCGGATACCTCCGCCCCCTCCACCCCCGTCTCGTCGCCGTACCAGGCGTATTTGAGGTCGCAGTTGTAGGTGTAGTAATACGAGATGTGGGGATTATCGAAGGAGTCCATCGCCAGGGAGGTGTAAAGACCTACGCTTCCCGTTGAGTCGACGGTCTCTTTTTGCCAAGAGCTACCGTTCCAGCTGGCGTATTTTAAATCTGAGTAGGTGGCGTCGTAGTACGAAATGTGGGGGCGGTCGGAGGAGTCCAGCACCAGGGAGGTGTACCAGCCTACATCCCCTGTCCAGTCAACGGAATCTATATGCCAAGAGCTGCCGTTCCAGCTGGCGTATTTTAGGTCTTTGTTGGTTTGGTCGTAATACGAGATGTGGGGGTAGCCGGAGGAGTCCAGCGCCAGGGAGGTGTACCGGCCCACATCTCCCCCTGAGTCAACGGTCTCCTTTTGCCAAGAGCTGCCGGTCCAGTAGGCGTATTTAAGATCGCCTTTCCCTTGGTCGTAATACGAGACGTGGGGATAGTCGGAGGAGTCCAGCGCGATGGAGTTGTAATTGCCTACATCACCCACAGAGTCGACACTCACCAAAATCCACGTTAATCCCGACCAATAGGCCATTTTTAAATCGGCGTTGCTCGCGTCGAAATAAGAGATATAGGGATAATCTACGGAGTTAAGCACCAGGGAGGTGGAACAGCCCACGTCTCCCGCCGAGTCAAGGGTCTCCTTCTGCCAAGAGCTGCCGTTCCAGTAGGCGTATTTTAAATTACCGTTGTCGTGTTCGTAATACGAGATGTGGGGGTTATTGGAGGAGTCCAGCGCCAGGGAGGTGTACTGGCCTACTGATCCTGTCGGGTCAACAGTCTCCTTCAGCCAAGAGCTGCCGTTCCAACGGGCGTATTTTAAATCCGAGAAGGTAACGTTGAAGTACGAAATGTGGGGGCGGCCGGAGGAGTCCAGCGCCAGGGAGCTGTACATGCCTACGTTTCCCTCCGATTCCACCGTCTCGATGTGCCACTCGCCGGCGGAGGCCGCCCCGGCCAGCGCCAGCGCGAAAAACATCACCATCAGCCGCTTCATCGGTTACCCCTCCCACGTCGGGAACGCGCGCCTTCTTCTTCACCAGTATAAACGCTTTTACGACCGGGTTCAAGGCCGGCGGGCCAACGGTTGCGGGTGAACGAAAAGGCGGCCGGGCCGCCTTTTGTTAACGCCGGGAGAGCCCTAGTTGTGATTGCGGAACCAACGCACCCGGGGCTCTATCGCCAGCATTCCGAAAAGACCCCTCATTCTCCCACCTCCTACCTTATCTTCAGCCTTTCACTCCCTTTGATACGCCCGACGCGGGGTCGGTTTCACCAGCGGTATCTTCCTGCTATAATGTCGGGAAGCCACACCGGGGCGGGTAGTGCGCCTATTCTTCCGGGATTATCCGCTTCCGATGTCCGACCGCGTTTCCAGCCGCAAAGAGGACGATGAGGGGGAAGGATGCGATTGACCCTGCTTTTTCTTTTCGTGTTCGTCCCGGTTCTGGCCGAGGACGACCCGCCGCCGGTCCCGGCCGATGAGACGGACGGGGGCGACGCCGGACCGGTCCTCGCGGCCGAACCCGAGTCGGGGGAGTTCGATCTGACCGAGCTCTTCGGTGAGGGGCTGGACTTCGTCGGCCGGCTGGACCTCTGGGCGCGGTACTACGACACCGCGGACCGGGAGCTCGGCAACTACGACGAGGGGCGCTTCGAGCTCACCTCGCGCTCGGGGCCGACCAAGGTGGACCTGCTCTTGATTGTCTACGGCTGGGCCGGTTACGACGCCCAGTTCTCCGGGGGCGAGGAGTTCGACTGGCGGCTGGACCGGGCCAACGTGAGCTGGTCCGCCGACTGGCTCGAAATAAAGCTGGGGCGGCAGCGGCTGGCCTTCGGCCCCGGATATATCTTCAACCCCTCGGACCTCTACGTCCAGCCCAGCTTCACCGACCCCACCCGTGAGGACCTGGGGCAGGATTCGCTCCTGACCACGTTCTACTTCGGCCCTCTGTCCGGGGCGCAGCTCATCGCCGTACCGAGGCGGGTGGCGGCGGACGGGGACTACGGGGCGCGGCTTTTCACCAACCTGGGCGGCTTCGATCTGGCGGCGTCCTACTACCACCGGGGTTACTTCGCCGCGGACCAGCGGGCGCACTTCGTCGGCCTGTCGGCCACGGGGGAGATAACCATCGGCGATTGGGACGGGCCGGGGATTTGGGCTGAGGCCGGCCTCGACCTGCCCTACTGGAGCGCTAAGCCCGAGGGCGCCGACGACCCCGACATGACCTGGCGCGCCTCCGCCGGGCTCTCCTACACCTTCACCGGGGATTTCTCCGCCCTGGTTGAGTACTACCACGACGCCGCCGGGGCGCGGGAGTTTGACGATTACGACTGGGCCTCGCTTTTGAGCGGGGAGAACTTCGTCCTCGGCCGGGATTACCTCTTTGCCAACCTGGAATACGACCTGGCCTCGCTGGTCACCCTGACGGCGATGGGCCTGGCGAACCTGCACGACGGGAGTCTGGTCGCCGGTCCGGGTCTGCGGTTCAATCTCTCGGACAACGTCGGGCTGACCCTGGGCGGATTTTTGTTCCTGGGCGGCGAGGAGAGCGAGTTCGGCCACGGCGAGATAGATTTCAGTATGTACGCCGTTCCCGCCTTCCCCCACGTGGCCTACGTCCGCTTCGAGGCGGCGTTCTAGGGGCCAGCAGCCCCCCTCTCCTTGCGGGAGGAGCATTCGCTCACGGGGATGGGGGTGAGGGCTGCCGCGTGTCCACTCTCCCCTTTGGGGAGAGGGCTAGGGTGAGGGGTGAAACGCTAAGTTTAATAGGCGAGCGGGTGTTGTATAATAGCTAATATCAAAGCTGACCCCTGTCGGTAAAGGTTATTCGACGGTCTGTGGAGGTGGCGAGATGGCCGAGGAGCGGTGCCGGTGGTTCGAGGATGAGTGGACAGAAAAAAACGGTCAAAGTAAATGGCCCAAACACGATACAAAATGTCCGTACTCGGAAAGGTATCTGGTTCCTGGTACGGGGCGGTGCATTTTTCACCTATCAAAAGAAAATGAGATAAAGGCCGAGCGTTTTGAGATAGCTTTGATAAAGGTTTTATCCGATGAACCCTTTGATTGGTCGGATGAAGACGATGAAGATAAGGTCAAATACGTTGACCTGTTTGGGTTTATCTTTCCCGATGAGTTCCCGTTATATGTTGTATTGGCTCAACACCCGCCGCAGTTGCCGCTGTGCCTGGTTGGTGCGCAGTTCCAGCGCGCCAACCTTTACGGGGCGCATCTCCAAGGCGCCAACCTCAATAAGGCGCAACTCCAGGGCGCCGACCTTCGCGGGGCGCTTCTCCAGGGCGCCGACCTTCGCAAGGCGCAGCTCTATGGCGCCAACCTGTCCAAGGCTAATCTCCAGAGCGCCAATCTTGAAGGGGCGCATCTCCAGGGCGTCGACCTCAGTGACGCGCATCTCCAGGGCGCCTACCTTGCGCGGGCGCATCTCCAGAGTACCTACCTCAGAGAGGTGCATCTCCAGGGCGCCAACCTTGAAGAGGGGGATATACAGGGCGCCGACCTCAAAACGGCGCAGCTCCAGGGCGCCGAACTTTACGGGGCACATCTCCAGGGCGCCGACCTTGGCGGGTCGCAGCTCCAGGGCGCCGACCTTTCCAAGACGCATCTCCAGGGCGCCAACCTCAGAGAGGCACAGCTCCAGGGCGCTGAACTCAGAGAGGCGCTTCTCCAGGGCGCCGACCTTTCTAAGGCACAACTTCAGGGTGCCAACCTTAAATGGGCGCTGCTCCAGGGCGTCAAGCTTCGCGGGGCGCAGCTCCAGGGCGCTGATCTTCGCTGGGCGCAGCTCCAGGGCGCCAACCTTACATTGGCGCAGCTCCAGGGCGCCAACCTCAGTGAGGCGCAGCTCCAGGGCGCCAACCTGTTCCATGCCCAACTCTGCACCGACCCCCACTACCGACCCGGCGAGGAATGGGATGAGTGGATAAAGGACAGCGAGAATAATGAACAGGTGAAAGATAGGCTGCTATGGGGAAAGGAACGGCTCACGGGCGGCCTGAACGCCGCTATTTTAGCCAATGCCGACCTCGGTGCGGGTCAATGCAGAGGGGAAAATAGAATCGAACTGACCTCAACCGAAGATGAATACCGAGAAAGAACCTATCAGAATATGACGAAACACGTCAGTTCACGGGGCATCGTCACCCCTGTTTATGACAAGAATAAAAATAAAATCGAGGCCGTCGAGCTGGAACTCACCCCGGCGGTACTAAAAGATACCGACCTGCGCGGTGTTGATTTAAGTGGTTTAACCATTGCCGGCACCGACTTCACCGAAGCCCGCCTCGACGGGACTCTCCTGCGTGGAACAAAGTTCGGCGTAAAAAAACAAGGGCGGTACGATTCACGTTGGCACGGGAAGAGCCGTTGGCTTTACGCCTCAGAAATCGGAAAGAGCAGGATTGAACTCTTGAAATGCTACCGCCGTTTAAAGCCAAAATGGCTACGATTTCTGCTGAAACCTTTCATTAAGCTTTATGTTAAAGCTACTCTAATAAGGGTCGAACTGCCCATCTTTAACGGGGCGAATATCGAGGCGGCGGACTGGGCGGACAACCGCCGCGCCCAGCGCGACTTCGTCTACGCCGAGTACATCCGCCAGTTCAAGGAGCGGCATCCCATCGTTTCCTTCGTCTGGTGGTTGTTCGCCGACTACGGGCGCTCCATCCTACGCTGGGCTATCGTTTCCGCATTCATCGCCGCCTTCTTCGGGTGTGCCTACTTGTGGATACTCGGCCCCGGTCAGTTCGTCTGCGACCCACAGGCGCAGCTCAGCGAAGGCTGGCGCTGTTTCTACTACTCGATAGTCACCTTCACCACCCTGGGCCTCGGTGACGTCGTCCCCAAAACCGACGCCGCCTCGATTTGGGCGGCAGTCGAGGTCATCCTGGGATACGTCATGCTGGGGGGCCTGATCAGCATCTTCGCGGTGAAGGTCGCCCGGCGGGACTGAGGCTGGGAATCTACCTGTAGACATCCGAGCCGCCGATCTGCCCCGGTCGGCGGTTTTTTGTATAATCGCCCCCTTGAATCGTGCGGGGGCGCGATATGTCCGATCTCACCGTCGTAACCGACGCCGCGGGGCACCTGGGCGCCAACCTCGTCCGCGCGCTTCTTAAAAAAGGGCGGCGGGTCCGCTGCCTGGTCCGCGACGACACCCGCGCCCTGGACGACCTGGACGTCGAGCGCGTCCGGGGCGACGTCCTGGACCAGGAGTCTCTCACCCGAGCCTTCGCCGGAGCCGACGTCGTCCACCACCTCGCCGCGCGCATCTCCATCCTCGGCGGCGAGCGCGGCCGGGTGTGGGAGACCAACGTCGCGGGCGTGCGCCGCGTGGTCGAGGCCTGCCTGGCGTGCGGCGTCCGGCGGCTGGTGCACTTCAGCTCCGTCCACGCCTTCGACCAGCGCCCCCTGGACGAGCCGGTGGACGAGACGCGGGGTCCGGCCGACGACCGGCGGTACCCGGTTTACGACCGCTCGAAGGCCGCCGGCGTGCGCGAGGTCCTCGCCGGGGTGGGGCGCGGGCTGGACGCGGTGATTCTCCACCCCTCGGGCGTCATCGGTCCGTGTGATTACAAGCCGTCGCGGATTGGCCGGTTCCTGTTGAATCTCCTGCGGGGGCGGGTTCCCGCCACGGTCGCCGGGGGCTTCGATTGGGTGGACGCCCGGGACGTGGCCGCGGGAGCCCTGGCCGCCGAGGAGCGGGGCCGGACCGGGGAGCGCTACATCCTCTCGGGGTATTACGCCTCGGTGGGCGAGCTGGTCGAGCTCTGGGGGAAAATTTCCGGGGCGCGGATGCCGGGGTGGACCGCCCCCATGTGGCTGGCCCGCCTGGGCGCGCCCTTCGTCGGGTTTTGCGCGAATGTTTTCGGCGGCGAACTGCTGTTCACCACCGAGGCGCTCCACGCACTCCGGGGGAACCGGGCTTACGTCCGCGTGAAGGCGGAGCGCGAGCTGGGCTACACCCCTCGCCCCCTGGCCGAGACCCTGACCGACACCCACGCCTGGTTCGCCGGGGCGGGGTACATTGAAGGGAAGGTCCCGTGACGGAGCGCGGGTTCTACCACATCCTGCTCTGGGCCTGGCTGGGCGCGGCCGCAGCCGTCTGCGTCCTGTTGTTCTTCGTCACCGCCCCCTACGGCCGCCACCTGCGCCGGGGCTGGGGGCCGACGGTCGCCAGCCGCCTGGGCTGGATTCTGATGGAGGCGCCGTCGCCGCTGGTCTTCGCCGCGCTCTTCCTCCTGGGTGACCGGACGGCTGACCCCGTCAACTGCGCCTTCCTCGCCCTCTGGCTCACCCACTACGTCTACCGCGCCTTCCTCTTCCCCCTCGGTCTGCATGAGAGGGGCAAACGCATGCCGATGGCGGTGGTATCCTTCGGCGCCCTCTTCAATCTGGGCAACGCCTACCTGAACGGCCGCTGGCTGAACCTCTTCGGCCCGGCGTACGGTCCGGGCTGGTTCGCCGACCCCCGTTTCATCTTCGGGACGGCGCTCTTCCTCGTGGGCTTCGCCGTCCACGCGCGGGCGGACCGGACGCTCGTCGGCCTGCGCGCACCCGGCGAGACGGGCTATAAAATACCGCGCGGCGGGCTCTTCCGCTGGGTCTTCTGCCCCAACTACCTGGGCGAGCTGGTCCAGTGGGGCGGCTGGGCCCTGGCGACCTGGTCCCTCGCGGGGCTGGCCTTCTTCCTCTGGACGGCGGCGAACCTCGTCCCCCGCGCCCGCTCCAACCACCGCTGGTACCGGGAAAAATTTCCCGACTACCCCCCCGAGCGCCGGGCGCTGGTGCCGCGCCTCTTCTGACCTTCCCCGGCTTCGCGGACCGCTCGGGCGCGGGTTTTTGTATAATCGAACGGTTCCCCCGCCCTGCAGTTTCGATATTTTCCGTGAGCCCGGATGCGGGTCGAGCGTATAGAATCGGTACGCGGGTCAAACGTCGAAACGAACGCCGCGCTCTCCATGGTCGGTGGGATGAAGCCGCTCGATTATTTGGAAAGATTCTCCGTCCCGGTCACGCTGGCCCTGGGTCTGCTCCTGGTCCTGGTGGTCGGCCTGGTGGACTACATCACCGGGGCCGAGCTCTCCTTCGCCATCTTTTACTTCGCCCCGGTGGCGCTGGTGGCCTGGAGCAAGGGGCGTTTCCCCGGGCTTTTGATCGCCTTCGTCAGCGCCGCCGTCCTGCTGATCGCGGATTTGCTGTCCGACCGCGTGTACCCGTACCACCTGATCCCCTATTGGAACTGCCTGGTGCGCCTGGGCATGTTCGTCGTCATCGCGCTGGTCTTCGCCCGGCTGAAGGTCAACCTGGACGGGGAGAAGAGGGCGGCCCGGGTGGACGCGCTCACCGGGGTGCTGAACAGCCGGGGTTTCTTCGAGCGGGCCGAGTACGAGCGCAGCCGGGCGGAGAGGTACGGCTACCCCCTGGTCGTCGCGTACATGGACGTTGACGATTTCAAGACGCTCAACGACACGCGCGGTCATGACGTCGGCGACGCCGCCCTGGCCGTGGTCGCGGGGACGATCCGGCGGACCATCCGCACCAACGACGTGGCCGGTCGCCTGGGGGGCGACGAGTTCGCCTTCCTCCTGCCGGATACGAGCCACAGGGCGGCGCAGGCCATGACGCAGAGGCTGAAGGCGAACCTCGACCGGGAGATGGAAAAAAACGGGTGGCCGGTGACCTTCAGCATCGGGGTTGTGACCTATTCCCTCCCGCCCGCCTCGGTCCGCGAGATGGTCCGGGCGGCGGACGAGCTGATGTACCGCGTGAAGAACGGGTCCAAGAACGCCACCGAGCACAGGTTGGTGGAGGGGGAGACGGTCCGGTTCGTCCCGCAGAGCCCGGATGAGCCCGGGGATTCGGCGTGATTGACGCCCCCGCCGCGCGGCGGGTTGATTGTGGACGAGGTTTAACTCCCACGAAGGTCGGACGATGAGCGACGGACTGAAGGTGGAGCTCCTGGCCGTCACGCCGGAGCCGGAGAAGTTGATCGAGGCCGCCGGGCGGACCTGCTACCTCTCCCTGGACAAGGCGGGGGAGGACACGGCGGCGCGTTTTTCCCGGATGCTGCTGCGCTCCGGCCACCACTCGGTCTTCGAGCATGCCTCGGCCACCTTCCGCGTCCGGGGCGGTTCAAGGGCTTTCACCCACCAGCTCGTGCGCCACCGCCTGTGCGCCTTTTCGCAGCAGAGCCAGCGCTACGTGGACGAGCGCGGCTTCGAGGCGGTCAAGCCCGACACCGTCGCCGGCAAACCCGAGGCGGAGGCTCTCTTCGATAGGCACGTAGAGCGCTGCCGGGAGACTTACGACGAGCTGCGCGGGCTGGGGATTCCCCGGGAGGACGCCCGCTTCGTGCTGCCCAACGCCGCGGAGAGCGAAATCGTGGTCACGGCGAATTTCCGCGAATGGAGGCACATCCTGAAGCTTCGGGGCGACCGCACGGCCCAGTGGGAGATCCGGCGGTTCGCCGTCGCGGTGTTCCGTGTCCTTTCGGAGCACGCGCCCGACGTCTTCGCCGACTTCCGCTTGTCCGACGACGGCGTCTGCCTGGAAAAGGTTGACCCGGGGGAATGCAAGTGACGCTCCCCGACGAGGTCGAGGTCCTGGTCGTCGGGGCCGGTCCGGCGGGGAGCCACCTGGCCCGACGGCTGGCCGCGGCCGGCCGCGACGTCCTTTTAGTAGAAAAACGCCCCGAAATCGGAAACCCCGTGCGCTGCGCCGAGGCGGTGGAGGCGGAACCGCTGCGTGAAACCCTGGGAGACCTCGAACCGGCCTGGGTCGCCCAGGAAATTTACGGCGGCCGGGGCGTGGGCCCCGACGGTGGGGAGGCCCGCTACGAGGGCGAAGATGTGGTCGGGTACGTGCTCAACCGGCGGCTCTTCGACCGGGGGTTGGCCCGGTTGGCGGTGGAGGCCGGGGCCCGTGTTTTTGCCCGGACCCAGGCGACCCAAGCCCATCGCGAGGGCGATTCGTGGGCGGTCACCCTCCGCAGGGACGGCGGGCGAACGGTTGTTCGCTGCCGCGTTCTGGCGGCCGCCGACGGCGTCGAGGGGCTGGTCTCCCGCTGGGCGGGGATCGGCGGCGCCTGGCCGCTCACGGAATTGCACAGCTGCGCCCAGGCCCGGGTGGTCGGCCTGCAACCTGAAGCAAAGCCGCTGGTGGAGTTCCACCTCGGCGAGTCGGTCGCGCCGGGCGGTTACGCCTGGTGCTTCCCCTTGGGCGGCGGCCGGGCCAACGTCGGAGTCGCCGTTGACCCGTCACGCGGGGGCGTCGAGGGCGCGAGACTGCACCTGGAACGGTTCCTCGCCCGGAGGATGCCGGAAGCCGGGATCGTGGAGTTCGCGGCCGGCTCCATCCCCGCCCCGTCGAAACCGCGCAGGCTGGTCGCCGACGGCTTTCTGGCCGTGGGGGATGCGGCGGGCCACACCGAGCCGCTCTCCGGAGGCGGCATCGCCAACGCCCTCCAGGGGGCCGAGCTGGCGGCTGAGGTCCTGTCCGCCTCCCTGGCCGAGGGCGACGTCTCGGCCGGACGGCTGGAGGTGTACGCCCGACGCTGGGCGGCCACGGTGGGCCGCAGCCTCCGGCGCTACGCCAGGCTCCGCCGACTCTACCTCCGGCTGAACGACGCCGATTTCACCGAGCTCCTGCGCATCTTGAACACGGAACTGGAGCGGTGGCGCGAGGGGAAGCGGACCTCGATGGTCAGCCTGCTCGCGGGGGTGGTGACCCGCTCGCCCAAGCTCCTGGCCAAGCTGCGTTTTCTCTTCTGATTTTACGGGCGACCGGGTTTACAACCGAAGGCATTGTCTGTAAAATAGGGGGCTAGCTGCGGTCGCCGACGGCGCCGGGCTCCGAGGTAACGATGTTCCGCCGAATAGCGCTCCTTTTCGTGCTGCCGTGCACCGTCGCGGCGGGCGAGCAGTTCACCCTCGCCCCCGGCGACCGGTTCGAGGTGTCCGTATACGGCGAGGTGGCCTCGGAGCTCAACCCGACGCCGCCCTTCTCGCGCGTCTACCAGGTGGACCCCGACGGCAACATCCAGGTCCACTTCCTCGGAAACATCTCCGTCGAGGGGAAGAGCCTGGACGAGGTCCGGCAGCTCTTCAACGACCTCCTCTCCTCCTATCTGGTCAATCCCGACGTGATCGTGAATCTCAGGTTCCTCGTGCCGCGGTACGTCTACGTGCTGGGCTACGTCGCCGGGCAGGGCAGGCTCCCCGTAGGCATCCGGGACACGGTGCTCGACTGTATCGCCCGCTGCGGCGGGGAGCTCTACGACGCCAGGCTCGACTCCGTCAAGGTCATCCGCGGCGGGCTCTCGAACCCCGAAATCATCAACGTGGACCTCTACGCCGTCATCCACGAGGGCGATTTCAGCCAGAACATTACGGTCCAGACCGGGGACATCATCTACGTGCCGAAGACCGCCCTTTACGAGTGGAACGAGATACTCTCGCGCATCTTACCGTCGCTCTCGCTGGTCGAACGGGGCCTTGAGGTGATGATTGATTACTCGACCGTCTATGAATGACGGGGCGGTTGGCGGCACGGGGGCCTGAAATACCGGGCCGGATCTACGTAGGTAGACAAGGGGTTTCGCCAGGGGCGTAGCTCGCTTCGCTCGGTTTGCCAGGGGCATAGCTCGGTTTGCTTCGCATAGCTCGCTTCGCTCGGTTCGCTCGGTTAAACCCCTTGCCCTAGACGGAGTAAAAAGATCCATGGGGGAAGAGCCCAAAGGCGACAATTTTCTCATCCGGTTCCTGGCCCTGTTGTGGGCGGGGAAGTGGATCATCATCTTCTGCGGTCTCGTGACCGGGATCGTCACGCTGGTGCTCTGCTTCATCCTTACGCCCATCTACTCCTCGGAGATGACGATCCTCCTCCCCGAGAAGGCGCAGACGATGACCTCGCTCCTTTCCGCTTTCGGCGGGATGAGCATAGGCGGGTTGGTGCCCACGACCGTGGACCTCGAGGCCGAGCTGATGGCCTCGCGGTCGGTCCTGGAGGAGGTGGTCGTCGAGTACGGCCTTCTGCCCGATTACTCCGAGGTTCCCTCAAACGACGACAAAACCCCCTACCTCTCGGATTTCAAGGCCAACGAGACGGCCGGCGGGAACGACTACACCTTCGAGTTCACCTCCGACGACGGGGATTACATAATCTACACCGGCAAAGGCCGTTACATCGGTTCCGGCGCCAATTTCGAACGCTTCGAGGCCGAGGGGCTGAACTTCGTCATGACCTGTTACTCCCCCGAGAAGGGGGACCTCTTCACCGTGGCGATCAACACGCCGGAGGAGGCCGCCGTCAATCTGAGCGACATGGTTGACGTCTCGCCCTCCACCGGCGACACCATCATCGTTACGGCCGAGAGCTTCACGCCGGTGATGGCGCAGAACGTCGTCACCGCCATCGTCAACAAGTACATCGAGCGCACCGAGACCTACTACTCGGGCACCTCGGGCCAGCTCCGCTCCTTTTTGGAGAACCAGGTGAACGAGGTGCGGGCCAAGCTGGAGAGCGACGCCCGCAGCCTGGCCGCCTACAGCGTGGAACAGATGGTCTTTGCGCCCGAGGTCGAGGTGACCACCATCATCGGACAGATATCGGCCCTCGAGCAGCAGCGCCTCCTGGTCAAGGTCCAGCGGCAGGTGGTCGAAAGACTCCTGGAGAGCGCCCAGACGTCGGGCGCCACCATCTCGGCGGAATCCGCGGCCGCGGCGGCCCTGGGCGTCCCCGGAACCGCGGCGACCTACGACGTCGCCACCTCCCAGCTCGAGACCCAGGTGGACACGCTGCGGTTGCGCCTGGCCCAGCTTTTGAGCTACTACACCGAGGAGCACCCCCTGGTCAAGGAGGCCGAGGAGTCCCTGAAAGCCGCGGAGGAGGAGCTGCGGGTCAAGAGGTTGCGCAACATGAACAAGCAGCTCGAGGAGCTGCGCACCACGGAGCTTTCCCTCCAGCGGGAGATTGACGACATCAAGGGCTTTTTGCGCGATCAGCCCCCGAAGTTCGTCGAGTACGCCCAGCTCACGCTGGAGATCGCGGGGTACGGTGAGCTCTACAAGTTCCTCGTGGCCCAGTTCGAGCAGGCCCGTCTCGAGGAGCAGCGCACCCTGGCCAACCGCGGCGTCCCGCGTATCGTCTCCGCGGCGAGCTACGACTCGAGGCCTGCGCGGCCGCGGAAGGTCATCTACACGCTCATAGGCGGTTTCCTCGGCGGCTTGATCGGCATCGGGATCGTCCTCGGCCGCAATTACTTGCGGCGCACCGAGTTCGTGGATCGCCTGAAGGCGGAGGCGGCCGAGCGGACGCCCCGGCGCAGGAAAAGGGGACGCCGGGGTCGCGGTGAGGATGGGTAGAACCGTTCACGGTCGCCCGCGGGGCGGCCGTTTTTGTCACCCCGACCGAGTTTCCGGCGCAATCATGGACACGATGACCCCTGAATTCGACTGGGGATAACCGATGGATAAGGCGGAAGAGGACCTGACCCGGGCCCAGCTGTGGGCGCTCGAGCTCTACCAGAGGCAACTACTGCGGACGACCCGGCGACTCCGGGAGCTGCCGGAGGAGGAGTCGTCGCTCCGGCGGCGGCTCGAGGAGTCGGAGAAGGGCCTGCACGCCCTCGAGGGGGAGCTCAAGACGAAACAACTGGAGCAGAAGCGCCTGGAGATGGACGCGGACGGCGTCAAACAGAGGCGGACGCGCCACCAGCAGCAGCTCCTGACGGCCAAGGACAACCGGGAGTACAAAACCCTCCTGGAGGAGATCGAGCTGGAGAAGGGGCGGCAGTCCGAGGTGGAGGACCGGATTCTGGAGCTGATGGAGGGCCTCGAGGAGCTGCTCCCCCGGGTGAGGGAGGCCCGCGTCGAAGGGGAGCGGACGGGGTCCGAGGTGCAGGCCGCCCTGACGGCCGTCGCCGCCGAAGGGGCGGAGCTCGGGAAGCGGCGGACAAGGCTCGAGGAGGGGCGGACCTCCCTGGTCGAGCTTTTAAATACCGTCGGTCGGCGCATCTTCGACAAACTATCCGCCCAGGCCAACATCTGCGCCCTGGTGGACGGCGCCATCTGCGCCTCCTGCCGCATGGAGGTCCCGACCCAGACGCAGAGCGAGATACGAGCCGGTGGTCTGAAGAGCTGCGAGTCCTGCTCCGTCGTCCTCTATACCGAGGAGCAGGCCTCGGTGGCCCGGACCATGGCCCGCAACCGCGGATTTTTGCCCGAAGACGAACGAGGGTAACGTGGAACCGGTCATCGTCGTTCACGGCGGCGCCTGGAACATCCCCCCGGAGCAGTGGGAGGCCCACCTCGAGGGTTGCCGGCGGGCCGCCCGGACCGGGTACGCCGAGCTCTCCCGCGGCGCCCGCGCCCTGGACGCCGTGGTGGCGGCGGTGTGCGTCCTGGAGGACGATCCGACCTTCGACGCCGGGGTGGGATCGGTCCTGGGTCGGGACGGTTACCCCGAGCTGGATTCGGGGATCATGGACGGGTCCGAACTCCGCTTCGGGGGGGTGGTGGGCGTCCGCCGGTTCGCCAACCCCATCCGCATCGCCCGGGCCGTGTTGGAGAACGGGAAGCACTGCCTTCTGGCCGGCGAGGGGGCCGAGCTCTTCGCCCGGGAGCTGGGATTCCCGGAGTGCGAACCCGAGGCGCTCATCCTCGACCGGGAGCGGATAAATTGGAACCGGTACCGGTCCGAGGGGTTCAACCTCGCCGAGAAGTTCGAGAAGCCGAAGGACACCGCGGGGGCCGTCGTCCTGGACTCGAGGGGCGACCTGGCGGTGGGCAACTCGACCGGCGGCGTCTCCTTCAAGCACCCGGGGAGAATCGGCGATTCGGCCCTGCCCGGCTGCGGCATGTACGCCGACAACCGGTACGGGGCCTGCTGCTGCACCGGCTGGGGGGAGCAGATCATGCGCCTGGTCCTGGCCAAAGGTGTGGTGGACGACCTCGGCCGGGGCCTCGCGCCCGAGGAGGCAGCCCGTTCCGCCCTGGCCAGGCTGGGCCGTTTCGAGCAGGGTCGCGGCGGCCTGATCGTCCTCGCCCCGGACGGCGGGACCGCGGTCCTCTTCAACACACCCCGCATGGCCTGGGCCTCGGTCGGACCCCGGGGCGAGCGGACGGCGGAATAGCCGTGACGACCGACGCGGTTCCCAAAGATGGCGCACGCGGCACCGAACGGCTGCTCCCCTGGCTCGCGGCGGCGGTCGCGCTGGTCCTCTACCTCGTCACCCTGGCCCCCGGGCTGGTCGCCGGAGACGCCGGAGAGCTGCAGACCGCTGTGGCGAGCCTCGGCGTGGCACACCCCACCGGTTATCCCCTCTACCTCCAGACGGGCCTCCTCTTCCTCACCCTGGGCGGGGCGTGGGGGCTCAACCTTTTCTCGGCGGCGGCGATGGCGCTGGCCGCGGGGCTGGCTGTGCGCCTGAGCCTCCGTCTGACCGGGTCCGCTATCGCCGCGGTCTTCGTCGGCGTGCTCGTGATTTTCGGTCAACAGGCCTGGTTCGAGGCGCTCTCCGCCGAGGTGTACGCCCTCTCCCTCTCCCTCCAGCTCGTCTGTCTGAACCTGGCCCTCGAGCTGCGCGGTGCGGCGGGGTCCGCCGGAACGGTGAACGGGGGCTCCAGGCCGGACTCCCGCTTCTTCCCGCTCCTGGCCCTGGCCTACGGACTGTCGCTGGCCCACCACCTGTCGGCCCTGTTCCTCCTGCCCGCCCTGTTGGTCCTCGTACCGTGGCGGGACCTGGAGCCCCGTTCGGGGGCCCTGGCGGCCGGCGCCTTCCTCCTCGGGCTCTCGGCCTATCTCTACCTGCCGCTCCGGGCGGCGTCCTCCTCCGCGGTGAACTGGGGCGACCCGCGGACGCTGGGGGCGCTCCTGGAGCACCTGCGGGGCGGCGATTACGGGACGGCCCTCTTCGGCGGCACGGCGACCGGTTATCTGGCGCGCCTCGGCCGCCTGGCCCTGCTGTTGGTTATGGAGCGGGGCTGGCTGATCCTGGTCCCCATCCTCCTCGGGCTGGTCTTCTCCTTTATGGAGCGCCCGCGCTGGGCCGCAGCCCTGGCCTCCTGGGTCGCGGTGGGCCTCCTTCTCACCGCCGGATACGCCAAGCCGGACGTGGACGCCTACCTTCTGGGACCGGCGGCGGCCCTGGCCCTTCTGGCCGGGCTCGGCCTCGCCCGCGCCCAGCGTCGCTTCAAGGACCGCTGGTTGGGCCGGTCAATGCCGCTCTTGCCCGTGGTCGTGGCCGGGGTTCTTTTCGCCTACCACGCGGGTCACTCGCGCGCGGGGGACCGGCTGGCGGAGCGGTTCGCCGCCGACCTCCTCCGCTCCGCCCCCCCCGGTTCCCAGCTCCTGGCACGCACCGACGACCTCTTCGGCGCCCTGGCCCTGCACGAGACCTCTGATAAACGCCCCGACGTGGAGCCGCTCTTCCGTTTCCTCCGCCGGACGCAGACGGATTACGGTGACGCGTTCCTGGTTCCCGCGCTCCGGACGCACCGACCGGTCGTCGGGCTCGTGCCCGAAGGGCTGCCGGACAGGGGACTGCTGCCGACCGGCCTGGGGTACCGTTATCCCTCCGCGGTCGAGGGCGCGACGGTGAGCGCCCTGGAGTATCTGGAGCGATGTCGGGTGGTTTACCCCGACGTCGCCTCGCGGAATCTGGCCCTCCAGTACCCGATCTCCCGGTTGTCCCACGCGCTCCACGTCGGTTCCCCGGGGTGCGCCGCGGGTCAACTGGCCCTCGCCGATCTCGTCGCGGGGAGGGAGTGGCAACCGCGGGCCAGGCTGGCCGAGACCCTCGACGCGCTGGGGTTGGACCGTCTGGCCCTCGGTCACTACGAGGCGGCGGTTTCTCACGCCCCCGACGACGCGGCGCTCCTGGCCAACGCCGGCGCCTTGGCGGCGGAGCTGGGCGACGACGGGCGGGCCGTGGATTTTCTGAAGCGGGCGCGGGAGCTCTCCGGTCCGTCGGCCCTCGCGGCCGGGGAGAACCTGGCCCTCTACTACGAATCGAAGGGGTATCCGGGCGAGGCGGAGCGCGCCTGGCGGTGGCTCGTGGAGCGGATGCCCGACGAGGCCGGGGTCCACTCCAACCTGGCCGCGAACCTCGTGCGGCAGGAGCGGATGGGCGAGGCGGAGACCGCCTACCGCCGGGCTCTGGAGCTCGATCCCGCCCATCTCGAGGCTCTGACCGGCCTGGCCTCCATCCTTTTGGGCGAGGGTCGGCTCGACGAGGCCGAGGCGCCGTTGACCGAGGCGAGTCGCGTCGCCCCGGGCTCGGCGGTGGTCTGCTACGATCTGGGGCTTTTCCACCAGGCGAGGGGTGAGATGGACCTCGCGGCGGAGCGTTTCGCCGAAGCGTTCCGCGCCGACCCCTCCCTGACGCAGGCCCTGTTGAACCAGGCCGTCTGCACCCACGCGGCCGGCCGCTACGACGAGGCCGAGGAACTGTACCGCCGCTGTCTGGCCCTCATGCCCGACGAGCCGGAGGTTTACTTCCACTTCGCCGGGCTGGTCGAGCTTTCGCCGGTGGGCGCACAGGACGCGGCGATTCTTTACCGGGAGTTTCTCCGTCTTGCCGGCCCACAGACTCCGAGCGAGGAGAAGGCGTTCGCCGAGGAGCGTCTCGCGCGATTTTGATGAGATGCTTAATCAATAAGAATAGTTCTTGACATTAACCAGACGGGGTGCTAAATTCGCCATGTGCTTCCTGTCGGCTCCCTCGGCAGGTCTAGCGATTTAGCAGAACAACTACATCCGGAGGAAATGTATGAAAAAGCTCGTGCTATTGCTGCTTGTTGCCGTTGTCGCCTTCGCCGCCAACAGCGTGATGACTTCCGGCGTCTCCCTCAACACTCATCCTCAGCCCGCGGTCGAGTATGAGTTCTACTGGGATGACGGGATCATGACTGCCGGTTGGGCGTGGTACACCGGCGGCAACTACTGGGCCGTTCAGTTCGACGATGTCAAGACCGGCGGCGACGCCTCGGCCAAAGTGGTACGGTACGGCGCCGTGACCTATGCGACCTGGCCGGACACCCCGTACCAGGGCGTCAACCTCCACACCTTCTCGGACGTGGGCGGCTACCCGGGCGCCGACCTGGGGTTTAATTTAATGATATTTACCCACGGCAGCACCTTCGAGTGGCTCGACGCCGATCCCGAAGTCGGTCTGACCACCTCCGTCTTCTACATCGCCTTCCAGCAGATAGGGAACTATCCGCAGTGCGACTCGATTGGCGTGGACGCTGTGGCCGGAACGCACGACTGGACCGGTTACCAGGGCTCCTGGGCCCCGACCACCGCTAACGGGGACTACCTGCTCCGCTGCTACTGGGACGACGAGGGTGCCGTCACCCCGACCACCTGGGGCGCGGTCAAGGCCCTGTACTAGACCGAAGAGACTCCGTTTGAAAGGGCCCTTCGGGGTCCTTTCTGTTGGTGGCGAAAGCGGAAGTGCCGGCTCGTCTATGATAGCCGCTCAGGCTCCATCGGAAAAGGGCCCCCCGGGGTCCTTTCTGCTGGCAGCGAATGTGGAAGTTCTGTACGTGGCGAAAACGGAAGTGCCGCTCGTCTGCGATAGCCGCTCAGGCTCCATCGGAAAAGGGCCACCCGGGGTCCTTTCCGTCGGTGCAAGTTAAAATGACCCGGGGCCGGGCCCTCAGAGCTTCTCCGCCCGCAGGCCGGCCGGATCGTGGCGGGCGAGGAAGCCGTTCCGCGCCCCCCGCGGGAGACGGTGCACCATCCAGCGCAGCAGCCGCCGGGCCTCCTTCAGCAGCCGGGAGCGGGAGTCGGCGTCACCCTGACGCTCGGCCAGCCGCGCGGCCAGGTGCAAACCGCGGCGCAACTGGTCCACGAAACCGCCACGGCCGCTGGCCCTCACGGCGCCCCGGAGGAGCTGCACCGCGTAATCCGTCTCGTGCTGGATGAAGTAGAACTCGACAAGGGCCAGGCGCCCTTCGAGCTGGCCCAGGTCCGTCGGCGTACCCTCGTCCACCGGTTCCAGAAGCTCCTCGGCGGGGCCCAGGTTGCCCGCCTCCATCTCCACCCGGGCCAGGTACCCTCTGGCCGTGTCCCACTCTGGCAGCGCCACCGGCAGCGGAGACCCGCCCAGGGCCTTCAACAGCTCGGACCGCGCCGTGCTGAAATCCCCCCGCTCCCAGGCGAGACGTCCCCGGAGCAGGGCGCCGAGGTGCTCCGGGGCGCCCTCCAGGCGGTCGAGCGTCACCTCCACTCCGCCCCAGTCACCCAGCTCGAGCCGGACCATCCCCCGGGTGAAGAGGGCCGACCAGCGCAGGCGGACCGACTCAGAAGCCTCGGAGAGCTCCACGGCCCTTTCCGCGTAGTGGGCGGCTCGACCCAGGTCCCCCCGATACCGGTAAGCGGTGGAAAGGCCTACATAGAGCTCGATCTGCAGCGGCGGGAGCGGTCGGCGCTCGACCTCGTCGCGCCCCAGCTTCAGCACCGCGATCGCCCGGCGGGGGCGCAGGTTCACCAGATACCCCACCGCCAGGGGCACGACGCTCTGGACCGTGTTCAGGGCGTCGGCGCGCTGGAGAGCCAGCCAGCAGGAGTTGCGCAGCAGCGCCAGCCCGCGCCGCTTGCGGTCGAGGGAAAGCTGGGTCAGCCCCCGCCCCCGCCCCGCGCTCCACAGGCCGGGGATGTCCCCCGTGTCGAGGGCCTGCCGGTAAAGGGCCCGGTAGGCGTTCTCCGCCTCGGCCAGTCTCCCGGCGAGGAAGAGGGCCCTGGCGTGGACCTCGCGGACGAACCAGCTCTCGGGGTACTCGAGGCCCCCCGCCCGCTTCGCGAGCGCCCCGCCGAGCTCCAGGGCCTCCCCGAACCGCCCCAGCTCGAGGAGGACCTTCACCCGCTCGGCGCCGGTTCCCAGGGTGAACAGGGGGTCGTCGGTACAGATGAGCGCCGCATCGAAGTACCCCAGGGCCTGCTCGTACCGCCCCTGGTGCGCCGTGGCCCGGCCCAGCTCGAGGTACGCCTCGCCCCGATCCCGTCCCCGGCTCCCCTCGAGGGCGTGGAAGGCCGCCGCCGCCGCCCGCCCGGTCTCCCCCAGCCGACGGTGAACCTTCGACGCCAACAGCTCCACCCGCACCAGGTCCGCGCCCCGGGCGACGGTGCGCAGATGGGTCAACGCCCCCCGGGCCTCGGTGAAGCCGCCCAGCTCCACCAGGCGGTTGACGTACTCCAGGCCCCCCCTCGCCGCCTTCCCCCGGTCGCTGCCGTAGAGCCGGTGGTAGCCGTGGGGGGCGCACATCCGGTTCTCGGACTCCAGGAAATCGGCGAGGCGATCGTGCAGCACCGTGGCGCGGTCGCAATTTTCGCGCAGCGTCCGGGCCAGGGAGGTGGTCACGAGGGCGGGTCGGCCCCCCGGTCGCATCTGCAGCAGGCCCTTCGCGCCCAGCTCGCGGAGCGACCCGGCCAGTTGCCCGGGGTCGTCCACCAGCGCCCCCAGCTCCTCGAGGGTCGGTTTCCACGCGGCCAGGGCGAGTATCTCCGCGGTCGTCCTGGCCGCCGGGCTCAACCCGCGCAGACGCCGGAGGGTGAGCCCCTTTATCTCCCGGGGCACGCCGGCCGCCTCGGCCCCGAGGAGGTCCACCTCCCAGGACCCGTGCCGCCGACGGAGCTCTCCCGAGTCTATGAGCTGGCGGAGGGTTTCGGCTATGAACAGGGGGTTGCCGCCGGCCGTCCGGTGGACGAAGGACGCCAGCCCGCGCGGCGGCGTCTCGCCGAGCATGGATTCGATGAGCTCCGCGACCCGCGCCCCGTCCAGGGGGGCGAGGTTGTACACCCTGCCCGGCGGGTTATCCTCCTCGGTGGTGACGATGACCGGTACCCGCTGGCAGAGCTGCCCGAGCCTCCTCGCCGTCTCCAGCGCGCCCCCGGTGTCGCCGTCGAAGACCACGGCCCGACCCAGGTTGTCCAAGAGGCCCGCGGTCGTCCGCAGGAGCCGCTCGACCTCGCCGTCGGGACCCAGGGACGGGGCGGTCTCCACCCCCCACAGCCCGGCCAGTGGCGGCCAGGATCGCGCCAGCACCGGTCCGGCCTCTCGGCGGAGGTCCGGCCCCGCGGCGGTGGAGTGGGCGATACGGCGGATGAGCTCGCCGAGGGGATCGCTCGAGGCGCCCAGCTCGACGAACCAGACGTCGGCGCCGGCCAGCTGGCAGCGGTAGCGCAGCTCGCGCAGGAGCCTGCTCTTGCCGGACCCGGCCTCCCCCCGGATGACGATCAACCCGCCCAGCGGCTCGGTCACCTCGCGGAGCACCTCCTCGAACAGGGCTTCGTGACCGACTATCCGGGGCGCCAGGAGGAAGCTTTCGGCGGAGGAGGGCGTCTGGTACTCGAAGGACCGGCCGGCCCAGGCGTTGATGGCCCGGATGACCGTGTTCGCGTCCCGGAAGCGCTTATCCGGCCTTTTCGCCAGCAGGCGGAGGATGAGGTGTTCCAGCGGCTCCGGCAGGGCGGGGTTCAACTCGCCGGGCGGTCGCGGGGGGAGGCTCGCCTGCGGGTCAGGGTGACCGCGGATGACCTCCCGGACGTCGGCGGCGTCGAAGGGGTAGGCGCCCGTGGCCGCGTAGTAGAGACTCACCCCGAGGGCGTAGAGGTCCAGGCGGTGGTCGTAGGCCGCCCCTGATATTACCTCCGGCGCCAGGCAGTGGACCGTTCCCGGCGCCGTGCGGCGGAGCACCGGCGTAACCTGAGGTTCGCCCGACTCCTCGCGGTCCGCCAGGCCGAAATCGGTCAGCACCACGCCCTCGGCCCCCTCGACCCCCCGGCGCAGCATGATGTTCTCGGGCTTTAGGTCGTGGTGGATGTACCCCCGGGTGTGGATGTAATCCAGGGCGCGCAGGACGCCGACGGCTATCTCGTAGACGCGGTCCGGGGGGAGCCGGCCGCCCGTCTCGAACAGGTCGGTCCCCTCGACGAGCTCCATGGTGAAGAATGCCCGGCCGCCTTCGTCCACCCCGAACTCGTACACCCGGCAGAGGTTGGGGTGGCGCAGGTGGGCCAGGGCGGCGAACTCGCCGCGGAGGCTCTCCAGAAGGCGGGGCTTTTCGGTGACCTTGTCGGCGCGCAGGAGCTTGAGGGCCCGGGGCTGGCGGTTTTCCACGAGATCCAAAACCGCGAAGACGCGGCCCATGCCCCCTCGGCCGAGCTCGCGCTGGACCTGGTACCGGCGGGCGATGACCCAGGGTGAAGGGTCGGTCATGGGTCGGGGGGTGAAAGGTCGGGACTAAGTTAGCAGAGAAAACCGTCTTGTTCAAGTAATTACGCGGCGCCGAACCGCCCTCAAGACCGGTCCGGAAACGAGCGAACCGAGCGTAGCGAGTTACGCCCCCGGCGAACCGAGTAATGCCTCCGGCAAACCGAGCGAAGCGAGCTACGCCCCGGCGAAACGGCGCGGCGGATGGCGGTGGAGTGGCGTCGGCCTTGCCGGTCCCGGGTCGTTCTGCTATCATTTCTTCGAGCTGCGCTGCGCAACCGAGCCCGTCCACACGGCTGGCGGCGGGAGGAAATCCGCCCGTCACCGTCGGCTGGCGCGCGGAAGATTGTATCTAGGCGCGAAGCCCGCGACCTGCCGGAGATAAAAACGCCGACCCGCGCGGGAGCGGGAACCTCCGGTAAAACAGCCAATTGAAGGGCAAGAGGCTTAAGCCCCTTGTCTCCTCCGCACCACGATGCCCACGCCCGGTCCGAAGCCTGTTTTTTTCCGGGAGACCCTGCGCCTGGCGCTCCTCGGCGCCCTGGCCGCCTACGTTCACGTCGCGTTCTTCTACGTCGCGAACTGGGTCTCCACCGGCTCCACCCCCGGGTGGGAGCCCGTCGCGGGCGGCTTCTGGGGTGTCCTGCGCAATTTGTCGGCCGCGCTCTTCTTCCACCCCGCCCTGGGATTCGTAGCGGGCCTGGTCGTCGGCGCCCTGTGCACGCTCGTTACCGTACTCCTCCGCCTGGACGAGGATCGCCGGAGAACGGCGGGCGTCGTCGCCGTGGCGGTCACCGCCTTCGCCGTCCTGGGGCTCCCCTGGCCCCCGTCGGAGGTCTTCACCCGCAACCTCTTCGCCGTGGGCTACGCAGTGAAGCTCCTCCTGGGCGCCGGCTTCGTCTGGGTCGCCATCCGCGCGGAGAGAGTCGTCGGAGCCGTCGCCCGCGTCGCCGGATTCGTGCTCTCCGGCTCCGCCCTCCTGTGGGTCCTCTTCGCCTTCGTCTTCCAGAGCCTCTTCACCCCGAATGATCCGAAGGTCGCCGTCCCGCCCGGTCCCAATCTGGTGGTCATCCTGTCCGACGCCCTGCGGGCAGACGTCACCTCTCTCTACGGCGGTCAGGTGCCGACGCCGAATCTGGAGCGGCTGGCCGAGCGCGGGGTGACCTTCGAGCGGTGCTTCTCCACCTCGAGCTGGACCATCCCCGCCGTGGCTTCCCTCTTCACCGGCCTGCCCCCCGAGGTGACCGGCATGGACTCCTTCGTCTCATGCCTGCCCCGGCTCCCGTACCTGCCGGAGCGGCTGGCGGACGCCGGCTACCGCACCTGGGCCATGATCGGCAACCCGCTTCTGTCACCCAAGGCGGGCGCAGGCCGAGCCGCAGGCTGCGCCTTCGACCGCGGGTTCGACCGGTACGTCTCCTACGACGAGAACTTCTACGGACAGGGATTCCTCGGCGCCGAGGGGGACTCCATCTACAACGAGGTCGCCTTCGGGGTGAACCGGCTCCTGACGGACATCTGCCCCGAGGGCGCCGCCGCCCTGGGGCCCCGCGAGGCCCTCGAGATGCTCCGCTCACTCGACCCCGCCGGCGGTACGTTCCTCTACATCCACCTCTTCGACCCCCACGCGCCTTACCGCCCGCCGGAGCGCTTCCTCCCAAAGACGGGCTACGATGGGCCTTACGAAAAACAGAGCCTGGACTTCCGCGATCACGCCGACGAGCTGACGGGGGAGGACATCGCCCAGCTCAAACGGCTCTACGAGGGCGAGGCGCGGCTGGTGGACGAGTGGCTCGGGCGGGCGCTGGACATCGCGGACGACCGGGGGCTGTGGGAAAACTCCGTCTTCTTCTTCCTGGCCGACCACGGGGAGGAGTTCATGGAGCACGGCGCCCTGACACACTCAGGGGTGAACCTCCAGGACGAGCTGACCCGCGTGCCGCTGGTCGTGTACTGGCCCGGCAGGCTCGAGGCTCGCCTGCAGGCGGGGGCGAGGGTCGCCGGACCGGTCTCGCTCTGCGACATTTTCTCCACCGTCCTGGATGGTCTGGGCCTGGACGACGGCGGGGAGCCGGGCGACGGCCGAACCGAGCGAACCGAGCGAAGCGAGCTATGCCCCCGGCAAACCGAGCTATGCCCCCGGCAAACCCTCTTCGAGCCCGTCCCGCGGGACCGCGCGGTCTTCGCCCAGCGTTGCCTGGACGAGCTCGGCCGGTCTTTCGATTCCGACTTCGTGGTCCGCGGGGGGGTCGCGTTCTTCGTCAATCGGACGTCGGGCGTCCGCGAGCTGTACCTGGACTACCCCGACCACCCCGCCAACGCGCTGGTCGGGCACCGGGAGCTGGCGGAGCGCATGGAACGCCTGCTGGACGAGTGGCACTCGGAGAACGACGCCCTCTCCGAGCGCCTCGGCGCGGGGGAGGTCGAGGGGGCCGTGGACCCCGCCCAATTGGAGAAGCTGCGCGCCCTGGGCTATCTGCAGTAGAGGTTGCCGTGGAAAAAAGGGTTCAGTTTGACGAGGTTATGCGCGGAAGTTGGCGCATGGCGCTTCTGGGTGCGTTGGGCGGTTACATCTTCTTGGTCTACTTCTACATTTCCGCCTGGGCCGCCAACGGCACACTCCAGGGCTGGAATCCCATCGTCAACGGCTTCTGGGGCGTTCTGCGGAACCTTTCCGCCGCGCTTTTCTTCTACCCGGCGGTCGGCCTCGCCGTCAACCTCGTCCTCGGCGCTCTGATGACGCTCGTTACCGGCCTTATCGGCCTCGACGAGAAAAAACGGCGTCGGGTCGGCGTGATCGCGGTGGGCGTCGTCGCCTTCGCCGTTCTGGGTCTGCCCGTTTTTTGGGAACGGGACCACCTTCAGTGTATTTTCACCGTCGGATTCGTCGTTAACCTGGCGATGGGAGCCGGCTTCGTTTATGTCGCACTGCGACTGCCCGAGCTTGTAGAGGGTATATCCCGGTGGGCCGGTTGGGTTCTGGCCGGATCGGCCGTCCTCTGGTTCGCCTTCTGCTTTATCTTCCCCTCCACCTTCTTCCCGACGGATCGCGATAACCGCCCACCGCCCGGACCCAATGTGGTCGTCTTCCTCTCCGACGCCCTCCGTGCCGACGTCACCTCGCTCTACGGCGGCCAGGTGCCGACGCCGAACCTGGAGCGGCTCGCCGCCCGCGGGGTAACCTTCGACCGCTGCTTCGCCCCCTCGAGCTGGACCAACCCCAGCGTTGTCGCGCTCTTCACCGGCCTGGCGCCCGAGGTGAGCGGGATGGATTCCGTCACAGCGATCCCCCCCCGTCTGCACTACCTGCCCGAACAGCTCTCCCGCCGCGGTTACCGCACATGGTGCATGATGGCCAACCCCCTGTTGACGCCGGAACTGGGCTTCAGCCGGGGTTTCGACCACTACGGCCTCCAGACTTGGTACTTTTACGGGCAAGGCTTCCTGGAGCACGGTCGGTCCCTCTACGACTCGGCCGCCTTCGGATTGAACCGCATTCTGTGTGAGCTCGACTATGAACGCCTGATCAACTTGGGCTTCAGGGCCTCCCTGGACTTGCTCCGCTCGGCCGATTCGCGGGGCGGAGACTTCGTCTACCTCCACCTCTACGACCCCCATGCGCCCTACCGTCCCCTGGAGCGCTTTCTGCCGAAGGATGATTACGAGGGTCCGTACGCTAAGAACAGCGGGGACTTCCTCGATCGCAGGGACGAGCTGACCGACGAGGACGTGGCGCGGCTCAAGCAGCTTTACGAGTCCGAGGTGCGGATGGTGGACGAGGTCCTGGGCCGGGCGTTGAATGTCCTCGACGACCGGGGCTTGTGGGAAAACACGGTCTTCATCTTCCTGGCCGATCACGGGGAAGAATTCCGCGAGCACGGCCTCGTCGAGCATTTCCAAATCAACCTGCACCACGAGCTCACCCACGTGCCCCTGGTCGTGTACTGGCCCGGCAGGTTTGAGGGCGGGGGACACTTTACCCGACCGGTGGGGCTGGCCGACGTCTACGCCACTCTCGCCGACGGTCTGGGGGTCGCGTACGACGAGACGATGATCAACGGCCGATCGCTCATCACCTCTTCTTTCGAGGAACGGCCCGTCTTCGCCCAGCGATGTATGAACGGGGATGGCACTCGCGCCCGCTCCGACTTCGTCGTCCGCGATGAAGCCGCGCTTTTCGTGAATTACTCGGGCGGCGTTGAGGAGCTCTACCTGGATTACTACGCCGATCCGACGAACGTTATCGGTGATTATCCGGAGCTGGCGGGGGAATTGCGGGAGTTACTGAGGGAGTGGCACGAGCGGAACGCCGCGTTGATCGAACACTACGGCACAGGCGGTGGCGAGGGTCCCGTGGATCCGGCCTATATGGAGCGGCTCAGGGCGGTGGGGTACATCCAATGAGGGGCTCACTCCGGGGTGCTGCCCGGCGCGCCGTCGGAGACGTAGAGGTTTTCGTGATTCGCCAGCCAGCGCGGGGTGTGGCCGTTGCCGCCCTCGCGCGTGTGCATTTCGATGCGGGGCATGGAGAGGCGCTGCTGCCGGAAGGTCGTGTCGGCGGGGCTGGGCGCCAGGTTGTCCCAGGTCACGAAGGCGAGGTCCATCCGGTAGTCCACCCCGTCGAAGCGGCCGGCCTCGACGGCCTCGAAGCTCTCGGGGTCCTTGGGCGTCCGGCCGTAGGGTAGGCGAAGAAACGGACGCGCCCCACGAGCTCGGGGCACAAATCGTAGAGCGCCGCCTGGCAGAGGCCGATCTGCCGCCGCACCTGAAATGAATCGCAGCGGCGCAGGTTCACGTGGTCCGTGGTGTGGTTGCCGATCTCGTATCCGTTCTCCACCAGCCACCGGAGCTTATCCCCCGCCGTGGCCGCGTCGCCGAAGGGGACGACCCAAACGCCGGCGTTCAAGAAGAAGACCGCGGTGTGCCCGAAATCGGGGTGCTCCCGCGCGAAGGCCTCGAGGACGCCCACGGCGCAGTCGGGGTCTATCGAACCGTCCGGGAGGAGGCGGAAGTTGTCGGGAAAACCGTCGTCGAAGGTGAGGACGAGCGGCTTGCGGCCGGCGGGGACCCGGAACGCGTCCTCGTAATAGTCCGAGAGCGATATCGGGACGAAGCCCGCCTCGTAGAGCTGGAGGAGTTGGTTGTAGAATACCGCCGGCGGCACGTTGTAGACCGTGGCCAGTGCGGCACAGACGTGGTGGTACATGAGGATGGGGATGCCCCCGGACTCGTCGGGCGCCTCGGTGAACGGAACAATAGCGTCCGCGGTCGGCGCGGCGGCGGCGAGAATCAGAAGGGTGAGGAGCGCGAGGGGCATCGTCCGCCGGGGCTCGTGTGCGCCCCAAGTATAGCCTCGGTGAACGCTCCGGGACAAACCCGCGTTCCCTTTACCTCGGGACCCCGGTCCGCTATAATCTCTCCCCCCAAAGCGAGCGGTGAGCGATGACGGCGGCGATAATCATCTTCTGGGTAGCCTTCGGGGTGATGGCCCACCTCTACCTCGCCTACCCCCTGTTTCTGGCGGTCCTGGCGAGAATCATCCGCCGCTGCCCCAGGGGCGACCCGGATTACCGGCCAACCTGCACCGTCTTCATCCCCTGCCACAACGAGGCGGACAACATCCGGGCGAAGATTGACAACATCCTCGCCCTGGATTACCCGGCGGAGAAGCTCGAGGTCCTTGTAGCCGACGACGGCTCCGGCGACGGCACCGCGGAAGTCGCCCGCAGCTATCTGGAGGAAAAAGGGCTCCTGGAGCCGAAGCCGGGATTTCCACGCTTCAGGCTCGAGGCCTTCCCCGAGAACCGGGGCAAGACCCACGTGATGAACGACCTCTCGCCGACCTGCTGGGGCGAGATAATCATTTACTCCGACGCCAACGTGCGCTTAGAGCGCGACTCGCTGAAGGGTTTTGCGGAGCTCTTCGCCGACCCCGAGGTGGGTTGCGTGGGCGGCGACCTGGTCCAGCGGCCGCCCGAGGGCGAGGAAACCGGCATCGCCTTCGGCAACAGCTTCCTGCGGCGCTTCGAGGACCGGGTCAAGGTGTGGGAGGGGCAGATCAAGACCTGCCTCTTCGTCCAGGGTGGACACATGGCACTGCGGCGTGAGCTTTACCGGCCGTCGCCGCCCGAGGTCTCGCCGGACATGCTCCTCACCGTGGCCGCCTGGGCCCAGGGCAGGCGCACCCTGGAAAACCCGAAGGTCAAGGGCTGGGAGTACACCCAGACCCGGCTGGAGAACGAGTTCAAGCGCGACGTGCGGTTGACCGTGCTGCGGATGAGCGTCTTCCGGTACATCCCCCGTGTCCTGCCGCGCCGGGGGCATTTCTTCTACCACCTGCACGTCTTTTTAAGGAAAAAGCTGCGCGAGGCGACACCCTTCGCGGTGCTGGCCATGCTGGGGGCGGGGATCGCAGCGGCCTTCGCCGGGGGGTTCTACCTCTGGCTGGCCCTGGCCCAGGCGCTTTTCTACCTCCTGGTCCTGGTGGGGTGGATCGGCCGCAACCGGCTGCCGGGGATAATCTGCGCGCCTTTTTTCGCGGTGAACCTCTTCGCGGCGCAGCTCGTCGGGGTGCTCAGGTATTTGACCGGCCGCCGGGCGGTCACCTGGAAGCCGCGTGGAGACTAGGGTTGCCTTGGGGGCGCCCTTGGCGGTATAATGCCGCCTGCCCGGGGCCGGCGGGCTCGAATAAAACGTGCGGCAGCCCGGCGGGAATCGCGTGCGGCGACGAGTAGAGAAAGTTGACAACCTTTCCTCGCGGTACAGTGTCGAGCTTCAAGCTTAAATAAACTTCTATCAGTTTGAAGGGCTTGGCGCGCGGCGATGAGCAGAGAATGTAAATACCCGTTCCCCGCGGGACAGGCACAAGCCACTGGCTTGGCGGAGTAGCTCAGCCGGTTAGAGCACACGGCTCATATCCGTGGAGTCAAGGGTTCGAGTCCCTTCTCCGCCACCAAACCGAAAGCATCCCGGAAAGGGATGCTTTTTAGACGTGTTGTGCGTGTCAGTACAGCGCCTTTATCTCGCCCCAGGTGCATGCTCTCACTCTCACGTCCTCGGTCCCGAAGCTCCAGACGATATCGTTCTCTGTCTCATTGCCCGCTATATCGGCCAGGCCGGCGGCCACAGTGCAGGTTATGGCGTCGGCGTAGGGCAGGTCGTCATCGGGGGTGAAGGTGCAGACGACGTCGAGGGGGTCTGTGTCGTCTATATCCAGTTCTCCCGAAATGACACCTGTCGGTGAGGGACCGCCGACGCTGAAGGCCAGGGCGAAGCTATGAACGTCCTTCGAGGTGTCCTCCACGGTGAACTCGATGGTCGTCACGTCCACCCCGGAGATGTCGTCCACCACGTGGAAGACGATTGTCGTGTCCACGTGTACGTCAACCTCGCCGTCGTCGGGGTCCATACCGGTCACCTCGGGCGGGTCGTAGTCCTCGGCGGGTTCGCCCTCCCAGTAGCAGCGGAGCATGAAGTCACCGTACGACGAGGTGCTGCCCCAGGCGCCCTGGTAGCCGGTCCAGTTGTGCGTGCCTCCGACCGCGTCCACTCCCACCGAGTCACAGGACGGGTAATTGCCGTACTGTTCGAAGGCGATGTAGAAGGTGCTGGTGGACAGGCCGACGCCGGCGTCAATCCACTCGAAGGAGCCTGGATCGGTGAAGAAAAGGTTTGTGCGGTCGAGGTCCGCGCCGGGATACCCCCCGTCGTCGTCGAAGGTGTGCATGTAGCAGCCCTGGTAGGTGCCGTCCGGCCAGCCGGGGTAGGTTACGGCCCCGTAGACGGTGACCACACCGTTGGCGACGCCGCCGGTTTTCTCTTCGTCGAAATCCACCGCCCAGTAGTTGCCGGCGGTGTACCAGCACCATCCAGCGGACAAGACCCCATCGTCCCAGTAGAACTCGTACTCCGCCGGCGGGCCGGGGTGGGCGTTGACGGGCGGTCCGGTGGTTAACAGCGCCGGGGGATAGGCCGCGGCACACATGACCAGCACGACGATGGCAATCAACACTTTTCGCATGACATCCTCCTCCCGTGGTGAAAGGACAAGTTTATCCCTTTATACGGCACAGCTACTACATAGCACATATAACGAACACCGGCAAGTTGTTCCCTCCAAGATGCAGCCGGGTGGCGGTTTTGCAGCCACTCCTCTTACGGCTTGAAATCTTCTAGTACAGAGCCTTGATTTCGCTCCAGGTGCATGCTCTCACTCTCACGTCCTCGGTAGCGAAATCCCAGACGATGTCCTGGCGGGTTTCGTTGCCCAGCGCGTCGGCCAGGCCGGCGGCCACGGCGCAGGTGATGGTGTCGGCGTAGGGCAGGTCCGAGTCGGGGGTGAATTTGCAGACGACGTCGAGGGGGTCTATGTCGTCAATGTGCAGGACCCCCGTTATCGCGCCGGTCGGGGAGAGGCCGCCGACGCTGAAGGCCAGGGCGAAATTGTGGACGCTTTCCGAGGTGTCCTGGGCGGTGAACTCGATGGTCGCCACGTCCACCCCGGAGATGTCGTCCACCACGTGGAAGACGATTGTCGTTTCCACGGGGACGCCCACGGCGCCGTCGGCGGGATTCATGCCGGTCACCTCGGGCGGGCGGTCATCCCCGCCGGGTTCGTCCTCGGTAGTGAAATCCCAGACGATGTCGAGGGGGGTTTCATTGCCCAGTATATCGGCCAGACCGGCCGGGACGGTGCAGGTGATGGATTCGCCGTAGGGCAGGTCGTCGTCGGGGGTGAAGGTGCAGACGATGTCGAGGGGGTCTGTGTCGTCAAAATTCAGTTCTCCCGGAATTGCACCTGTCGGTGAGGGGCCGCCGACGCTGAAGGCCCGGGCGAAGCTGTGGGCGTTCTTCGAGGTGTCCTGTGCGGTGAACTCGATGGTCGTCACGTCCACCCCGGAGATGTCGTCCACCACGTGGAAGACGATTGTCGTGTCCACGTGTACGTCAACCTCGCCGTCGGCGGGGTTCATGCCGGTCACCTCGGGCGGGAGGTAGTCCTCGACGGTGTCGTCCTCCCAGTAGCAGCGGAGCATGAAGTCGCCGAAGAGCGTCGTCGGAGACCAGTCCCCCCCATAGCCGGTCCAGTTGTGCGTGCCGGCCTCGGCGTCCACGGCCACCGAGTCGCAGTCCGGGTAATCGCCGTACTGCTCGAAGGCGATGTAGAAGGTACTGGTGGACAGGCCGACGGTGGTTTCGATCCACTCGAAGGAGCCGGGATTGGTGAATCCCAGGTAGGTGTAGCCGAGGTCCGAGACGGGATGCCCCCCGCTGTCGTCGAACACGTGCATGTAGCAGCCCTGGTAAGTACTGTCGGGCCAATCGGGGAAGGTCGCGGCTCCATAGGCGGTGACCATCCCGTCGGCAACCCCGCCGGTCTTCTCGTCGTCGAACTGCACGGCCCAGTAGTTGCCCCCGGTGTACCAGCACCAAAAATAGGACAACGTGCCGTCGTCCCAGTAGAACTCGTACTCCGCCGGCGGGTCGGGGTGGGCGTTGACGGGCGGTCCGGTGGCGGACACGGTCAGCCACGAAGCCGCGACTCCCATGACTAACACGAAGATGAAAAGAAACACCTTTCGCATGACATCCTCCTCCCGCGGTTGAAAGGACAAGTTTATCCAATTACGGTACAGCTACGGAGTATAGAAAATGTACCCCGGCAAGATGTTCCCTCCAGGATGCAGCCGGGTGGTGGTTTTACGGCCGCCCCTCTCCCGGCTTGAAATCCTCTAGTACAGCGCCTTCACCTGTCCCCAGGTGGTGTCGGTCACCCGGGGTTCCTCCTGGGTCTCGAAGCTCCAGACGGTGTCGTCCTCCGTCTCGTTGCCCGCTCTGTCGGCCAGACCGGCCGGGACGGTGCAGGTGATGGATTCGCCGTAGGGCAGGTCGTCGTCGGGGGTGAAGGTGCAGACGACGTTACAGATATCTGTGTCGTCAATCTCCAGCTCGCCGGTGATTTCGCCGGCGGGGGAGGACCCGTCGGTGTTATAGGACAGATTGACGTGCACGGGACCCCGAGAGGCGTCCTCGACGTTAAATTCGATAGTCGCGACGTTTACACCGGAATAGTCGTCCCACACGTGAAAGACGATGACGGTGTCGATATGCACGTCCACGTCATCATCGCCAGGGTCCATGTCCGTGACATAGGGCGGAATGAAGTCATAGCCACTGGAATCCCAGTAACAACGGAGGAGGAAGTCGCCGTAGAGGGTGGTCGGGGACCAGGAGCCCTGGTAACCGGTCCAGTTATGCGTTCCGGATACCGCGTCCACGCCCATCGAGTCGCAAGAGGGGTAGTCTCCGTACTGTTCAAAAGCAATATAAAACACGCCGTCAGTTAGATAAACGAACGTATCAACCCACTCAAATAGACCCCCTGTGGTGAAACCGAAGTAAGTTGAATCCAGGTCGGCACCCGGATAACCACCGATGTCGTCGAAGGTGTGCATGTAGCAGCCCTGGTAGGTGGAGTCGGGCCAGTTGGGGTAGGTGGCGGCTCCGTAGGCGTATACCTCGCCACGGCTGCCGCCGGTTTTCACTTCGTCGAACTGCACGGCCCAGTAGTTGCCGCCGGTGTACCAAATCCAACCGGCGGACATGATCCCGTCATCCCAGTAGAACTCGTACTCCGCCGGCGGGCCTGGGTGGGCGTCAAAGGCCGGTCCGGTGGTGGACACGGCGTTGACGGCCAGGCAAGGCGCGACGACAAACAACAGAAGCAGTCGTTTCATGGCTCCCCCTTTTCTCACACATTTAAGATACACCATTTTATCTCCAGGCGCAAGAAGAGGGACGACCCCGGTCGCCCCTCTCACGGATTGAAATCCTCTAGTACAGCGCCTTCACCCGCCCCCAGGTGATCTCCTCGACGGCTGGCAGCTCGTCGTCCCAGTAGCAGCGGAGCATGAAGTCACCGAACATGGTGGTGGGGGCCCAGGAGCCCTGGTAGCCGGTCCAGTTGTGCGTACCGGCCGCGGCGTCCACGTAGATTGAGTCGCAGTTCGGGTAGCTGCCTATCTGCTCGAAGGCGATGTAGAAGACGCCGGTGGTCACGATGAGGGGATCGGTCTCGGGGGGCGTCCACTCGTATCCACTGGTCTCGAGCGGGCAATAGGTGCGGTCCAGCTCGCCGCCCGGATAGCCGCTCAGGTCCGAAAAGGTGTGCATGTAGCAACCCTGGCCCCCATCCGGCCAGCCCGAATAGCAGTAAACCCCGTAGAGATTGATCACGCCGGGTTCGCCACCTGTTTTTTCATCGTCGAACTGCACGGCCCAGTAGTTGCTACCGCCGGTGTACCAGCACCATCCGCCGGATACGATCCCGTCGTCCCAGTAGAACTCGTACTCCGTGGGAGGCTGGGGATGGGCGTCGAACGGGATGTCGGTGGTGGCCACGCTGTTGGCGGCGAGGGCCGCCGCGGCGAGGAACGGTATCCAGCAGAACTTTTTCATCGTAACTCCCCTTTAAGCGGTGAATGTCAAAAGATACCCTCATTTATAGTATAACGTCTCGCGGTTCAATTTTCTAGTTAAAAAAAGGTGACCTTTCGGCCGCCCGTCTTTTCAACCCGACACGTATCAGTACAGCACCTTCACCCACCCCCAGCTCGTCCCCTCGATGTTCTCGAAGAACGGGACCCAATTTTCCTCATCCCCGGCCTCCTCGTTAAATTCTTCCCGATGGATATAACGCACGCCGGGCTTAAGAAAGGGGCGGTCGTCGGGACCGCCCCCGTCATGCCCACGGGTGCTAATAGAGCGCCTTGATCTCGCCCCAGGTGCAGTTCTCCACCCCCGGGTTGTTCTCGGTCCCGAAGCTCCAGACGATGTCCTGGCGGGTTTCGTTGCCCAGCATGTCAGCCAGCCCGGCGGCCACGGTGCAGGTGATGGTGTCGGCGTAGGGCAGATCGGCGTCGGGGGTGAAGGTGCAGACGACGTCGAGGGGGTCTATGTCGTCAATGTGCAGGACCCCGGATATCACGCCGGTCGGGGAGAGGCCGCCGACGCTGAAGGCCAGGGCGAAATTGTGGACGTTTTCCGAGGTGTCCTCCACGGTGAGCTCGATAGTCGCCACGTCCACCCCGGAGATGTCGTCCACCACGTGGAAGACTATCGTGGTGTTCACGGGGACGCCCACGGCGCCGTCAGCGGGGTTCAGGCCGGTCACCTCGGGCGGGTTGGAATCCCCGCCGGGTTCGTCCACCCAGTAGCAGCGGAGCATGAAGTCGCCGGAGACCGAAGTGTTGCCCCAGGCCCCCTCGTAACCGGTCCAGTTGTGCGAGCCGCTGACGGCGTCCGTGGCCATCGAGTCGGTGTCCGGGTAGTTGCCGTACTGCTCGAAGGCGACATAGAAGGTGCTGGTGGACAGGGCAACGGCGGTATCAACCCATTCGAACTCGCCGCCGTCGGTGAACCCCAGGTAGGTGCTGTCGAGGTCCGCGCCGGGATACCCCTCGTTGTCGTCGAACACGTGCATGTAGCAGCCTTCGTAGGTGCTACCCGGCCAGTTGGGGTAGGTCACGGCCCCGTAGGCGGTGACCAGACCGTCGGCGACGCCGCTGGTCTTCTCGTCGTCGAAAACCACCGCCCAGTAGTTCCCGCCGGTGAACCAGACCCAGCCGCCGCTCACTATGCCGTCGTCCCAGTAGAACTCGTACTCCGCCGGCGGGCCGGGGTGGGCGTTGAGGGACGGTCCGGTGGTGGACAGCGCCAGGGGATAGGCCGCAACGCCCAGAACCAGGACGACGAGTAAAATGAACAAAGTTCGCATGACATCCTCCTCCCGTGGTGAAGGAGCTTTTTTGAACCCAACTAGGTAGTTTAGCATATAAATTGAGCATCGGCAAGGCGTGCCTTCCAAGACGCGTTCGGGGGGCGGTTTTACGACAGCCCACCCCGTTCTCGTTGCGATCCAGTACAGGGTTTTCACCGCGCCCCGGGTGGTTTCGGTGACAGCCCCCATGTCGTCCCAGTAGCACGGGAGCGTGAAGTCCCCGAAAAGGGTGGTCGGGGACCAGGATCCCTGGCAGTCGGTCCGGTTGTGCGTGCCGGACACGGCGTCAACGCCCATCGAATCGCACGACTGGTAGCTCCCGATCTGCTGAAAGGTGATGTGGAGGACACTGGGTACCGACTGCGGTGGGATTACATCCACACACCGGCTCACGCCGCCCTGGATGAACTGGAGAAAACCCCACCACAGGTCCTCGATTGGCCCCCCGATCATCGAAAACGTGCAGGTCGGTGCCCTGGAAAGAGGCGTCGGGCGCGGAACGGCTTCCTCGCCCGCCACGATCCGGCCGGCCTGCGGGCGGAGAAGCTCTGAGGGCCCGGCCCCGGGTCATTTTAACTTTCACCGACGGAAAGGACCCCGGGGGCCCTTTTCCGATGGAGCCTGAGCGGCTATCGCAGACGAGCCGGCACTTCCGCTTTCGCCACGTACAGAACTTCCACATTCGCCACCAACAGAAAGGACCCCGAAGGGCCCTTTCAAACGGAGTCTCTTCGGTCTAGTACAGGGCCTTCACCGCGCCCCAGGTGGTCGGGGTGACGGCGTCATAATCGCCCCAGTAGCAGCGGAGCAGGTAGTCCCCGTTAGCGGTGGTCGGGGCCCAGGAGCCCTGGTAACCGGTCCAGTCGTGCGTTCCGGCCACGGCGTCCACGCCAATCGAGTCGCACTGCGGGTAGTTCCCGATCTGCTGGAAGGCGATGTAGAAGACGGAGGTGGTCAAATGTACATTGGGATCGGCGTCGATCCACTCGAAGGTGCTGCCGTGGGTGAACGTCAGTAAATTAAACCCCAGGTCGGCGCCCGGGTAGCCGCCCACGTCCGAGAAGGTGTGGATGTTGACGCCCTGGTACGGGGTGTCCGGCCAGCCCGCATAGGTCACGGCGCCGTACCGTCCCACTGTGCCACTGTCGTCGCCGCCGGTCTTGACATCGTCGAACTGCACGGCCCAGTAGTTGCCGCCGGTGTACCAGGCCCAACCGGCAGTCATGATCCCGTCATCCCAGTAGAACTCTTCCGGAGCTGGCGGTTGCGGATGAGCGTTTAAGGCGACGCCGCCGGTCATGACGCTGTTGGCGGCGAAGGCGCAGACGGCGACCGAGAGAAAAAGAAGCGTTTTCTTCACCTTTCCTCCTTCAATGGGGGTTTTGGGTTCTGGCCGGGGCGGACGCCCCGATCAATTACTAATATAGCATGTAAATTTCCGGGATTCCAAGCAAAGTGGTGCCGGGGATGAAAAAGACGCCGGTCTTCTGCAATGAACCGGGCGGCCGCGCGGGCCGCCCGACATCGCTCAGCTGTGATGGGCCGGTTATCTCTTCTTGAAACCTCTCCCTTCGATCTGTCTGTACCCGCCGATGGATCTGCCGTGTCTGGCGGTTCTCATGTCCTGGCCGTGCGCTTTCGCCTGTTCGTTGATCTGGTGATCCACGCTGCGGCGGATGTGCTTGTCGCGGAGATCGTCGCGCTTCTTTTCCTTCTTTTCGCCGGACATACACGCTCCTTCTTGATCCTTTTGTTGCTCGGGCGCCGTCTGGGGGGATGGTTTTGTGAGCGATTTTTTAAAAGACAGGTGCTACGGTGGGACCAGGAATCTCGGGGCGGCGGGTCTCAAAGAGTCACCTCCGCGGTTGACTTACATCTTCCCCCTATATATAGCCTCAATTTGGGCGGAATGCAAGACAAGCAAAAGTCGGGCCAGGACGTTTTTTTTACGCATGTCGTCGAGGCCGGCGGTCAAACCCGCGTTGACTGGCCCCGGGCGCCGTGCTAGCATCGTGGCGCATGAAAGGGGGCCCGGCTTTGAAGGTCAAGCTCACCGCGACCCTGGCGCTGACCGTTGGACTGATGCTCTTCGTCCTGGCCGCGGTGACGGCGGAGCCGGTCGTGTTCACCGCCGCCTCCACGCAGCCCGCCTACTGGCGCTATGAGGTGGTGGTAGTCACCGCCGACGGCGTGCCCCCCGGGACCGAGCGGGTGGTCGGTATCCCCGAGCGCGACGGCGAGACGGTCACCGGCGTCTCGGGGCGCAAAGAGGTCGAGTTCCGCCGGGAGGACGGCCGCTGGGTGGGTCGCTGGGCGATGCCCTGGGACCCGGACCTGGGCGAATACGAGATGACCGTCCGTGCCGTGGATTCCTCAGGCGAGGAGCTGGGCTCGACCACGACCGATTTCCGCGTCCGGGGCAGGTCCCCGAACGGCAGGGTCCCCCTGCCGCACTTCGCCGTCACGCTGGAGACAGACGCCGATTACTACGCCGCGCGGCTTTCGGGCCCGCGGATGCGCGTCCCCGGTTGGAAGAATATCGTCGCCTGGCCCGAGTACGCCGGGGCCGACTCGGTCTGGTTCTGCGCCGGGATGACCAAGGCCGCGCACCACCCCACCGCCGACCGCCCCTGGCTCCAGAGCAACCTGGACCTGGTGCCGGTGCTGGCGCGGGAGTGCCACCGGGCGGGGATGGCCTTCGGCGCCTGGATCGCCTGCTTCTTCCCCTACGGCGAGGTCCGCCCCGACATCCCCTACGAGTTCTCGCGCAACTACGTCGTCCCCGAGGAGCCGGGCGCCAAGGGTGGCTTCTGGACGACGCTCAACGCCAGCCTGAATTGCGAGCTGCGCAAGCGGCAGATCGTCGAGCTGGCGAAAAACCTCCAGGCCGAGCCCCAGGTGGACTACGTCGGCCTGGACTACATCCGCTCGGGCCCCGGCGGCTTCGAGCTGGTGACCGACATGGTGACCGAGCTGGGCCTGGAGCCCTACTCCGGCTTCACCGAGCAGCCCATCGAGACGCAGATGGCGTGGCTGGTGGGGGCGACGCGCACCGATGAGGGCATGAAGCGGTTGTGGCAGTGGTGGCGGGCGTCGAAGGCGGCGCGGACCCTGGCCGAAATCAAACAGCGCGCCGGCATCACCAAGCCCGTGTGGTGCTTCGTCCTCGGCTGGTGCCACCAGCACGGGCAGGACCCGCTGATGATGACCGACGCCGGGGCGGATTTCGTCGCCCTCATGCTCTACGACGCCACGCGCAACGAGTTCGACGGCCTGATGCGCGAGTGGCCCAAGGAGTACCGCGACGGGCGGACGAACCTCGTGGCCGGGGTCATCGCCGACCCGGTCCAGCTGGTCAACCCGTACAACCCCGCCGCGCCTTTCCCCCTGGAGATGGGAAACCGCGCGGAGCAGGCGCTGGACGGCCTGGCCTCCTCCGCCGGGCCCTGGGACGACCTTGTCGCCCTCGACCCGCACTATTTGGATAAATACGGCCCCCTGCGCGCCGACGGGCTCGTCGAGGGACTCTTCCTCCACGACCTCGAACGGATGGCCTACCGCGCCGGCGGCTGGACCATTGACGACTACATCGTGGCCGGGGCGTCGGCTATGAGCCGCCTGCGCGCCCTCACCAGCGACATCCCCGTCGAGATAAAGGTCGGGCGCCCGGTGGGGGTGGGCGCCTTTCTCTTCGACGTGCCGGTCGAGGTCACCAACCTCGGCTCCGAAACCTTGAAGAACATCCGCGTGCGCACCGAGCCCACGCGCAACGCAAGTATCGCCAAGGACGGGGCGGTTTACATCGCCCTGCTGGCCCCCGGCGAGACGGTGACGGTCACCCCCAAGCTCTACGCCTACGAGTACACTGAAGAGCACGTGATAGCGGCCAGCGCGTGGTGGGGCGGTGCGCGTCCCGCCGATGTGGCCTTCGCCTGCCGCTACCAACTCCCGTGGGCCAAGAAGGAGGAGTAGGGCTGCCGCGTGTCCCCTCTCCCTTCCAGGGAGAGGGCTAGGGTGAGGGTCGAGGAAGGGAAAGTCAAATGCCCGAAGAACGCGATAAAGTCCGACGCATTCCCCTTGAGATGACGCACCGTTCTCGCAGCCTGCGGCGTGGTATGACCGACGCTGAGAGGAAGCTCTGGCGCAACCTGCGCGACCGCCAGTTTACAGGGGCCAAATTCCGCCGGCAGTATACCGTTTCAGGGTACATCTTGGATTTCTATAGCCCGGACGCCAAGTTGGCCGTTGAGTTGGATGGAGACCAACACGCCCTTCCCGAGCGAGTTGTTTATGACAAGCAGCGGGATGAGAAGATTAACTCTATGGGAATCAACGTGTTGAGGTTTGCCAACACCGATGTGGTGACAAACATTTCCGGTGTATTGGAAAAAATCTATGAAGCTTTAGGAAGATGATGGGTATTGAACGAGGGGGATTCTGACCCTCACCCCCACCCTCTCCCTAGAAGGGAGAGGGGGCCGGCAACAGGCCCTCACACCCATCCCCGTGCCTTGCAGGCCTCTCACGGGGAGAGGGGGAATTTGGAGCCGATGAGATGACCGAGCAACCGAACCTCCTGGCGCAGAAAATCCGCGCCTACTTCGACGAGAAGGCCCAACGCCCGCTGGCGCCACAGGCCATAGCCGAGGCCCTCGGCGCCAACTCCGAGGCGGTACTCGACGCCCTCGAGGAGCTGGAACAGGACGGCCGCCTCTTCGCCAACAAGGCGGGGCGCTACGGCCTGCCGCGGATGATGGGCCTCGTCGTCGGCCGCCTGAAGGGCAACGAGCGCGGCTTCGGCTTTATCATCCCCGACGAGGAGGGCCAGCCGGACGCCTTCGTGGGGCGGGGTAACTTCGGGACGGCCATCCACGGGGACCGCGTGGTGGGGCGCGTCCTGGGTGACACCCGCGGCCAGGGTATCGAGGCCAAAATCATCCGCGTCCTGGCCCGGGCCCGGGAGACCATCGTGGGCACCTTCCGCGTCCGGGGCGACGTGGCCTTCGTGGCCCCGCTGGACCGGCGCATCCACGTGGCGGTCATCGTCGCGCACAAGGACTGGTACGGCGCGCAGCACGGCGAGGTCGTGGTGGCCCAGGTGCTGGACTGGGAGGCCCCCCGCGAGATTCCCGTGGGGAAAATCGTCGAGGTCCTGGGCGACCCCGACGACCCCGGCGTGGACATCCTGGCCATCGTCAGAAAGTTCGAGCTCCCCGACGAGTTCCCCCCCGAGGTCGAGGCCGAGGCCGAGCGGTGCGACCCGGCCATCGCCGACGCGGAGTGGGCCCGGCGGCGCAACCTCTCCGACTACTACATTATCACCATAGACCCTGTGGACGCCAAGGACTTCGACGACGCGATAAGCCTGGAGGAGAAAGACGGCGGCTGGCGGCTGGGGGTCCACATCGCCGACGTGTCGCACTACGTGGCCCCCGGCACGGAGCTGGACGAGGAGGCCTTCCTGCGCGGGAACAGCGTGTACCTGCCCGACCGCGTGCTGCCCATGCTCCCCGAACGGCTCTCCAATTTCGTCTGCTCCCTGCGGCCCGGCGAACTCAAGCGCACGGTGAGCGTCATCGCCGACCTCGACGCCAAGGGGGAGATCACGGCGGTGGAGGCGACACCCTCCGCGATAAACTCCCGTCACCGGCTGTGGTACGAGCTGGCCCAGGACCTTCTCGACGGCAAAAAAAGCCCCGACGTGCAGGAGTTCGGCCACGACAGGGCCCAGACGGAGCTGGACGAGCTGGCCGACCGATTGCGGCGGATGGACGCCCTGGCGAAGGTTTTGTACAAAAGGCGCCTGGACCGCGGGGCCATTGACCTGGACCAGCCCGAGGCGAAGATCATCCTGGACGAGGTTTCCGGCAAGACGCTGGAGATTCGGGTCAAGGAGCGCCTGCGCACCCATCAGCTCATCGAGGAGTTCATGCTGCTGGCCAACGAGGCGGTGGCGAAGCTTTTGACCGACGCCAAGGGGCCGGCGCTCTACCGCATCCACGACAAGCCCGACCCCCGCTCGCTCCAGCACCTGTCCAAGTCGCTAAAATTCATGCAGATGGACTTCTCCGGCGACGAGCTCGCCGATCCCCGGGTGATGCAACGGCTGATCAAGGCCGCCGAGGGCAAGCCGCTCGAGCGGCTCATCAAGTACATGCTGCTGCGGAGCCTCCAGCGGGCGGTGTACTCGCCGAAGAACGTCGGGCACTTCGGGCTGGCCTCGGGCTGCTACACGCACTTCACCAGCCCCATCCGGCGCTACCCGGACCTGGTGGTGCACCGGCTGCTCAAGGCGCTCCACGAAGGCGACGGGCCGCCCTACGACCGAACCGAGCTTTCGGGAATCGCCAAGCACACCTCGGCCACGGAGGAGCTGGCCGAGGAGGCCGAGCGCGAGGCGGACGAGTTCAAGAAGCTGGAGTACCTCGCCGGGCACCTGGGCGACGTCTTCGCCGGGACCATCACCGGAGTGATCGCCAAGGGCGTTTTCGTCGAGATTAACGACCTCTTGATCGAGGGGCTGGTCCACGTGGCGAAGCTGGGCGACGACTACTACAGCTTCCAGGAGTCGCCGGACCAGCTCGTGGGGCGCAACACCGGCAACACGTACCGGTTGGGGGACAGGCTCCAGGTGCAGGTGGTGGGGGTGGACCTGGCGGCGCTGCGGCTGGACCTGGATCCGGCGGGGAAAATACCCGAGAAGAAGCCGGAGCGAGGCCGGAGGCGGCCCCCGGCGGAAGGCGAGCCCCACTGGCTCAAGTACATCCCGCCCCAGCAGCGCGGCCGCGCGAGCCGACGAAAAAAGTACAAGAAGTGATGTCGGACGGGTGTGGACACCCGCCCCTACGAACAGCGATAGACGTAGGGCGGCCCCGTAGGACGAGTCCTCTGCGGGCCGCCGCATGGATTTCCCTCTCCCTGTGGGAGGTCTGCGAGGCACGGGACTAAGGGTGAGGGCTGCTGTATGTCCCCTCCCCCCTCTGGGGGGAGGCTCGCCTACGGGCTAGGGAGGGGGTGTAGCGGTCCCCTCCCCCCTCTGGGGGGAGGGCTAGGGTGAGGGGTAAAACGGCGGGGTACAGAGCCACCGCCCTACGTTTAGGATTCAATCGTCAACGGGCGGGTGTGGACACCCGCCCCTACGATCATCCGCGAATCCAACCCGTAGGGGCGACCGTCCACGGTCGCCCGCGGGCCGACCTAAAGGTCGGCCCCTACATCATCGCACATTGCCCGGCATGGGCCAGGGTGAGGGCTTCCGCATGTCCCCTCCCCCCTCTGGGGGGAGGGCTAGGGTGAGGGGTGAAAGTGGCGGGGATGGGAATCCCCGCCCTACGTCATCCCAGCTTGGGGTGAGGGGTAAAAAAGGGCGGGGTACTCAAGCCTCCGCCCTAGGGTTAAACGGTGTGAAGCGGACACGGAAAACACGCCTCACGGCAAATCAAGTCCTATGGCGCCTCGTAGCTCTCGAGCTCCAGCACGCCGTAGCCCCAGAGGCCCTCCCCCCGGACCAGCCCCACGCCGCGCTCGAAGTAACCGGAGGAGATGACCGTGTCCTGCCCCTCCCGCTCGAGGGTGAACTCCACCCGTCGCATGTCGGCAAAAGTCTCGCCCTGGACCTCGAGCTCCACGCCGGTCTCCAGGGTTTCCGAGGTCAGCGCGGCGGTGAACCCGTCGCCGAAGGGGATTCCGCCCACGTAAACGACGCCCTCGGCTTCGTCCGTAACGGGGTCGCCCCGCGCCCCCGAGAGGTAGGCGGTGAGCGGGTCGGTGTAGCGCAGCTCCGTCTCGACCCAAAAGCCGCTCACCTCCACCCAGAACCGCTGGTCCCAAATCTCGAAGGCCTCGTCCGAGGCGGGGTGGACCGCCACGAGCATCCCCTCGTGGGCGTCGTAATCGCCGAACTCGTTGAGGAAGCACTCCTGGTCCCCGTACTCGGCGGTGTCCTCGATTTTCACCTCGACCTCGATATCCCCCTGGTCGGTCGCGACGTAGAGCCAGCTCCATCCGACGGCCTGGGGCCACCACATGGAGGCGCCCTCCACCTCGGTCGGTGAGGCGCAGCCGGCCGCTAACAAAAGTATCCCCAGCGCGAAGGCGGCTGCGACAGCGCCCCATAGCGCCGGGCGGTTGACGTTAATCCTTTTCATCCTCTTCCCCCTCTTCCTCCCCGTGATATGCGTCGCGGAAGGCCTTGGCGAAGGCGCCGATGCTGGCGGAGAAGGACCGGCCGAACCGCTCGAAGCTATTTTCCACCTCGGGCCAGGCGTCCTTCACCTTGACCGCCCACTCGTCGAGCTTGTCCTTGGCCACGCGGGAGCCCCGGCCCATCTCGGCGGCTATCTCCTCCAGCACGGCCCGGAACTTTTTCTCGTCCATGATATGACACCCCGATAGGTTACGGTTCGTCGTCTTCCAGCGGCTCGGCGAGCTCCTCGGCCGGCCCCTCGAGGTAGGTCCGCAGATCATCGAGGAGCGCCTCCCAGCCGTTGGTGTACTCCTCCACGTTGTACAGGAGCTTGGTTCCCAGGGCCTCGAAGCCGGAGTGGACGAGGGTCAGGTTCGTCGCGCCCCGTTTGGAGGCCAGCCTGAACTCCACCTGGGTGGCCACGGGCCAGTCGTCGTCCTGCCAGCTCAGGCGCAGGAGGCGCTGCTTCTTGACGGCGAGGACCTTGCCCCGGCTGACGCGCTCGTGACCTTCTCCGTCGCGCCAGTACTCGAAGAAGGGGGAGCCGGACTCCGACCGGAGCTGGATACCGTACGCCCACCAGATGCGCCGGGCGGCGGCGCTGAAAAGGGCGGTCCAGACATCGGCCGGGGGGCGAGAAAGCTGCACCTGGAGGTGGATGTCGGCCATGACACTCCTCTGACGCGCCGTCAAAGTTAGCACATAAAACCGGGGGCTGTCATCTTTTATCGGGGCTGCCAACCGTGGTAGTGGATGAAGGTGATCTGGGGCCGGCGCTCCCGGGGAGCGGTCTCGGCCTCCCGTTTCCCGGGGGCCAAGTTGGAAATCTTTCCCGGATAGCCCACCGCGATGGCCGCCATGACCTCGTGGCCCTCGGGGACGGGGAAGCTCTCGGCGAGCCGGGCCCGCGAGAAACCGGCCATCTGGTGGAAGACGAGCCCCCGGTTCACCGCCTCCAGGGCGGCCAGGACCGAGGCCATGCCCTGGTCGTGCTCGGCGAAGCGGTTTGGCTTGCCGTTGTAGGTGAAGTTTTTCCGGGCGACGGAGAATATGAGCACCGGAGCCTTCCGCGCCCAGTCGTTGCCCTCAGCGAGGCACTCGCGGGCCCGGGCCAGCGCGCCGGGGTCATCGGCGGTGAAGACCAGGAAGTTCCAGGGCTGGTCGTTGAAGCAGGAGGGCGCCCAGCGGGCGGCCTCGAGGACGCTCTCGAGCTTCTCCCGTTCCACGGGGCGGTCGGGGTCCAGGGCCCGGGGGCTCCAACGGGAGGCGATGAGCCCGTGGACGGGGTGGTCCGTGGGCGCTGGGCGCTCGATCGGGGTCGAATCGTCGGCGGGCATACTTTTCCTCGGTGAGTTTCCCCCAGTTTAGGACAAGGGCCGGGTAAAAGCAAAGGGACGATGGTCGGTGTCCCAGACGGAGGTGCCGCGCAGGCTCACGCGCGGGTGGCGCGGTCGAAGGCCCCCCAGAAGGGATCCACACGCGGATGCTCCAGGGGGATCCGTCCGCCGTCGCGCAGCGCCGTTATCCCCTCGCTTCCGGGCAGGAAACGGCCGATTCTCGCCACCGGCGCCCCGCGCTCGGCCATGTATTTCCCGAACTCGTCGAAGCGGTCGCCCCTGACGGCGAGGAGGAGCGTGCCCTCGCTGATCGAAATTTCCGGCTGCATGCCGAACAGAGCGCAGACGGCGCGCACATCGGGGTAAACCGTGATGCTTTCGTAATCCAGCTCCAGGCCGGCGCCCGAGGCCTCGGCCATCTCGACCGCCGCCCCGACGACCCCGCACTCGGTCGCGTCGTGCATCGCCGTGACCCCCGCCCCGCGGACGCCGAAGCCCGCCGCCGCTAGGGCGTCGTCCACGGTGCTCATCCGGTTGAAAATTTCCCAGCCGGAGGCCGCCGTCTCCTCGCCGAGCTCCGCCGCTATCCTCTCCCGGAAGAGGCGGCTGAAGATGCCCACCGCCTCGACCGCCGCGCTCTTCGTCATGCAGAGCACGTCGCCGACCCCGGTCATGTCCGGGGAGAGGTAGGCGTCCTCGTCGCCCACGGCGATGAAGGTCGCCCCGCCGACCATGGGGTAGTCGGTGCCGGTGTAGCGGGCGGTGTGGCCGCTGATGACCGCCGCCCCGTATTTTTCGCTCTCCCGGTGAAAGACGCCCCACACCCGGGCGAACTGGTCCTCGGTCACGCCCATCGGCAGGTTGAAATCCACGACCACGTAGGCCGGCGGAAAGCCGCTGGTGGTGACGTCGGAGGCGAGGATGTGCCAGGCGAACCAGGCCGCCTCCTCCCAGCCGTAGCCCGGGACGATGTAGATGGGGTCGGTGGTCACGACCATCACGCGGCCGGGGCCGGTGCGGACGACGGCCGTGTCAACCCCGTGCCGCGGGCCGACGAGCACCTCGGGGCGCACCGCACCCAGGGAGGGGTAGATGACGGTATTGAAGAATTTTTCCGAAATTTTGCCGATCGCCGGGAACTCGGCCTTCGCGCTCATTTTTCCTCCATTCGTTTAAAAAAATTTCCCGTCAATGGTGAACCGCGTCGGATTATGCGCCGGGACCCGGACATTATTCAATCGAGTGGTCGAATTTTATGTATTAAAAGGGCCGGCCCTCGCCGACCCGCGCGCACCCCCCGTCGGGTGCGGTCAGAGCATCTCCAGGCCGACGACCTGGGCGCCGTCGGGGGACAGGGTCAGCTTATACTGCGTGCTGCAGGATTGGCACTGCCCAACCCCGTCCTTCTCCTCGGCGGCGTTGAAAAGGAGTTGGGCGTAACAGTTGCTGTTGACGCAGCGGAAGACGACCCGGGTTCCCATGCCCAGGGCCTGGGCCACCACCTCGCCGCTCTTTGTTATGGGGACATTCTCGAAGGAGGGCATCGGGCATCCTTTTTACGTTTCAACGCGTAAGCCTGTCCCGCAGCGACATTAACATAGAGGGGCGCGCCGGTTCAAGGGCGCGTCGGCCGATTACTCTGGCGACGGCGAGTCACAGATTGATCCCGGCGTTGAAACCGAATCCAAGCCCCAGCGGTGACTCTTCCAGCTCCCACTTATTTGTCTCTCCGCCAAGCTCGTACTCCACCTCGTCGGCTGTGTTCAGGTGGACGTGCGCCCCGAGGCCGACGGAAATAACATCTGAAATCTGGTAATCCACCCCGATTCCGGCGTCCAGGCCGAAGCCGCCGGTGTTTTTATTATCGCCCTCATAAATCCCCAAGTCGCTTTCGTATCTCAAGGTGGAGCTCAGGGACCCGTAGCCCGGAGCGACGAAGAGCCAGGGCAGCCAGGGGCTCCCCGTGGGGATGGAGTACTTTAACAGCGCCCCGATGACGAGGTCGGTCCATATGTATTCGCCATCACGGATAAAATCACCGACCTGAAAGGTGTCCGTATTGAACAGACCGCCGAAGTACGGCCCCGCGGTGAAACCGGGAAAAAGGTGGAGGTCGAAGCTGAAGCCGAAGCCCCATGCAACACCCTGCTCGGGGTCCCAAAGCATGTCGGGTTGGTAGGGGCGGTAAAGCGGGAAGAGGAGCCGCGGGGCGACGGTGAAGCCGAAGCCCAGAGCCGCCGCCTGGGACGCCAAAATCAGGATGGTGAGAAAAATCGTCGTTCCGCGCAAGGTCCATCCTTTAGAACAAGAAGCCCAGGTTCACCCCGGCGCCGAGCGCCGACGCGGTGTCGGCCAAAATTTCCGAATCCACCCCCACCCCGGTCAGGCGGTACTCGCAGGAGACGCCCACGCTGAAGTATTCGGCCATGTAGAGGTCGAGGCCCAGCCCGGCCTCGAAACCGTAGTTCCCCCCGGAGGAGTCCGTCGCGCCCACGCCCTCCTCGGTGACGGTGAGGTCGGTGGAGAGGTAGCCGCCGGCGAGACGGACCCAGGGGCGGTAGCTGCCGCGGGTGACGAAGTCGTAGCGCGCCCCCAGCCCGAAGAAAAGCTCGGTCCAGTCGTAGGTGTAGGCGTGGTCGAAGTCCGAATAGGGGTCGTCCAGGGAGATGTCGTCGGTGAAGAAGGTTCCGCTGAAGCAGGGGCCCAGGACGAAGCCGCCGCCCAAATAAAAGTCGAGCATGAAGCCGAAGCCGTACTGCACGCCCGGGTCCACGATCTGGTCCCAGAACCCGCCGAACGCGTAGGGTGAGTCCAGGGCGAACAGGCCACGGGCGGAGAGGGTCACGCCGACCTCCAGCGCCTCGGCAGCCAGCGCCGTAAGTATCAGGATTATCACAACCCGCCTCACCCGGCCTCCTTGGTTAATCGTCCGATAAGAGGATAACACATCCCCTCCCCCCTTTGGGGGGAGGCTCGCCTACGGGATAGGGTGGGGGGTGTAGCGGCCTCCCTCTCCCTCTTAGGGGGAGGCGCGCCTACGGGTCGGGGTCAAGTCCCCTCGCCCCTCTGGGGAGAGGGCTAGGGAGAGGGGTGTAGCGGCCCCCTCTCCCTTCCGAAGAGAGGCTAGCCTCCGGGCCGGGGTGAGGGGTGAGGTTGGGAGCGTAAATCCGGTAGAAAGCGGTCGGGTGTGGACACCCGCCCCTACGGGCAAGTCGTGAACCAGGCGATAAACTCGTAGGGCCGACCTTTTCGCCCGCCCCTACTGCTCCTCGATCCAGCCAATTTTTTCCGGACTGCCACTGTCGCCGTGGAGGAGGTATGTCTTTTCGCAGCAGTGGCCGGCCCGGGTGGGCCGAACACCGGGGTCGAAGTCCAGCTCCGCCAGCATCTGGTGCCGGCAGTAGGGGCAGACCCAGGCGGCGAAGCGCCCGAGCGCCGTGGCCCGGACCACCTCCCCGTCCTTCATCCGCACCTCGACGTGGTAGTAGTCTTCCATTTCCGTCCTCCCGCGAAACTTGCCTATCTATAAAATAGCACAAAAATCCCCCCGCGCAAGGGGGGGGATTTAACCTCGGTTCCCGTTGATGTAGGGCGGGGACTTCTACTTTCCCCCTCTCCCCGTGGGAGAGGGGTTAGGGGTGAGGGCTGCCTTAAAGCGGGAGGGCGTGGACGCCTTCCCTTACGTATCAACATTATGCCCCTGTTAAGGGTACTCTTATGTTCGTTTTTTAATCCTTGATTTCAACTTTACCTGTGAATACATCATGATGATACAAGTAGTCCTTTATGTCATAATCTTTTAACTCAACTTTACCAACTATTACATTGTAAAGTGAAATATAAACGCTCTTATCAGAGCTTTTAAACAAATATAATAAATGTGGGTATATATCTAACTTAGAGTCGCCATTGTGTAAGTTGTATTTCAGGACTGCATTGAAAGGCGGAAAACCATCATTAAATAGATATTGATAAACTAGATCTGATGTGTTGTTATACTGTTTAATATATTCATGATAAATGAGTAGCTCATATGTCACTTTAAATAGAAAAGGTAAATATTCCTTTAAATTATATGGTATTTTTTTGTTGATTCTTATTTTACTTGGTGGATTCATTTCAATATTAACATCTTTTAATATTAAATTGCGCTTTTGACCTTTTTTCATTAATCCATTGACAATTTCATCGGCTCGATCGAGTGATCCAAACACTTTCATTTGAACTCTATCTCCAATTATTTCTTCTTCATATTCAGGAAGATACTGTGATATCAATTCGCCATTTACAAGCTTAGTTACTAGTTTCTTTTTTATTTCCTCATCTATTCCGTACCCTTCTAGCGGGTGTTTTACTTTTTTCCCTGGTGCAGCAATTTTTAAATGATGCCGTGCAATTAATATTAGTGGATCCTCAATTACTTTACTTTCGATCTTTGTCCCAATTGTGTTGTTGCACTTTCTACAAATACTTGATATTTTAAGTATTCCATTTAGGGCTTCTGGAAATATATGCTCATCAGGAAAAGATTCACTACTTTTTATACCACATAGGAAGCAGGTTTTCATCTCAACTCCAGAATAGAAAAATTAATCTTCACGTACATAGTATGGTGGCTGACTGGAACCATTTAGAATTGCGTTGAAGCGCTCACTTAGACTATCTACAATATTATCAGGATTGAGTACATTTGTTGAATATTCATCTGCAATTAAATGGGCAATAAAAACTTGCCAACCAATTATACCATATTTATTCCGTATATAATCACCAAAGGCACAATCATGTCCTCCAAGATATCTATGAGTTGAGCCACATGCAACCGAATCCATCTCTCTATTTACAGCATCAATAAGTTCTAGAGCAGCTGTCGGTACGAGTTTTATAGCTATACGGTTGTGCACTCGGTTTGGGAACTCCATAAATCCCTCTTTCCTATGAAAGACAACGTAAGTAAAGTTTAATTGATAGTAAATAATTTATCAACAGATAAAAGTCATCAAAATGGCGGCCCGCGGAGGAATCGTCCTGCGGGGCCGCCCTACATCCACCCCTCACCCCAGCCTGCAGGCGAAGCCACCGAGGGATTTTTTTTAAGGTAGCCCTCACCCCCGCCCCTCTCCCACAGGGAGAGGGGAGCACGCCGCATCTCACCGCAGCCCGTCGGGGAGCCGCTCCCCGATGGGGGAGGGACATTGACCAGCGACCAACGGGAGCGGTAGAACGCGGGGATAACCGTTGACCGGCGTTATCGTTTGTCGCGAAGCCGTGGCCGGCTTCAAGCCGGCTACTGGTTGTCTATCTGCGCCCGTTGCAGCTTGCCGGAGAATTCCACGTACACGCTCTTCCACTCGGTGTAGAAATCCAGCACCGTCCAGGACGCCTCGCGGTGGCCGTTGCCGGTGCCCTTCACCCCGCCGAAGGGGAGGTGCACCTCGGCGCCGATGGTCGGCCCGTTGATGTAGGTGATGCCCGCCTCGATATCCTGAATCGCCTTGAAGGCCAGGTTCACGTTCTCGGTGTAGATGGAGCTGGAGAGGCCGAAGGCGGTGTCGTTCTGGACGCGGATGGCCTCCTCGAAGCTCGAAACTTTAATCACGGAAAGGATCGGGCCGAAAATCTCCTCCTGCTCCAGGCGCATCCCCGGCTTGACGCCTGAAAAAATCGTCGGCTCGACGAAGAATCCCTTGTCGTAGGCGCCGCCGGTGAGCCGCTTCCCGCCCAGGGCGAGCTCGGCCTTGTCCTCTTTTTGCCCGACCTCGACGTAGTAAAGGTCGGTCTTGAGCTGGTCCTCGCTGACGGCGGGGCCCATGTCCACTTTCTCGTCGAGGCCGTTCCCGACCTTGAGCTTTTTGGCCCGCGCGACGAGCTTTTCCACGAACCCGTCGTGGATTTTTTCGTGGAGGATGAGGCGGCTGGTGGCGGTGCATCGCTGGCCGGTGGTGCCGAAGGCGCCCCACAGGACGCCGTCCAGTGCCAGGGGGAGGTTGGCGTCGTCCATTACTATCTGGGCGTTCTTGCCGCCCAGCTCGGCGGAGAAGGGCTTGCCCAGCGCCCCGCACTGACCGGCCAGCATATTGCCGATTTCCACCGAGCCGGTGAATGAGACGCGGTTGACGTCGGGGTGCTCGATTATGGCCTTGCCCACGGAGGAGCCGCCGCCGGTGACCATGTTCACCACGCCGGGCGGGAAGCCGGCCTCCTCGAAAACCTCCATGAAGTTGGCGACGCTGGCCGGGGTCAAGGTTGCGGGCTTGATGACGCAGGTGTTGCCACAGATGAGCGCGGGGAACATCTTCCACGAGGGAATCGCGATGGGGAAGTTCCAGGGGGTTATCATGCCGCAGACGCCCACGGGCCGGCGGATGGCCATGCCGAACTTGTTGCGCATCTCGACGGGGGTATGGCGGCCGAAGAGGCGGCGGCCCTCCCCCGCGGAGTACATCCCGCAGTCTATGGCCTCCTGGGTGTCGCCCCGGGTCTCGGCGATGACCTTACCCATTTCCCGGGTCATCATCTGCGAAATTTCCTCTTTGCGGCGCTTGAGGATCTCCACGGCCTTCATTATCAAGAGGCCGCGTTCGGGGGCGGGGACCAGGCGCCAGCCTTCGAAGGCCTCCTTGGCCGCGGCCACGGCGGCGTCCACGTCCCGCCCGTCGGACTTCGGGTGGGTGGAGACCAGGTCGCCGGTATCGGCGGGGTTGCGGTTCTCGTAGCGCTCGCCGGAGGCGGCCTCGACCCACGCGCCGCCGACGTAATTCTTGAAGTGTTTCGGCTCGGGCATGGCGGTACTCCTGATTAATTGGAAAGATGCGGGCTGGTTCGGTCTGAAGAAGGCGCAAGCACCCGGATGATACCAGCGGCGGGGTAATAAGGTCAATAAATGCATGACCTCATACCCCGCATAACTTACTGTACCGTTTTAAGCTACAGCTTTACTAAATTCACCCCAAGCTCTTTTAAATAGCTCTCGGACTCGTTGGTAATCAGGATCTATTTCTTTGCAATTCCTTTCGGATCCTGTTATTGTAAATGGTATTCTAAGATTTATATATTCAATATCCATTGGTTCAATACCAAGACCAAAGGTTGACCATACTCTGAAGTAAAAACATAAAACACCGTTTATCATTTTTCTCGTTTTCCTATCTTCAGGGTCTTCTTCCTTGAATACTACAATAAAAACCTTGCGTCTCCCATTTTCATCAGCGCAAAAAGTTGGATATGCACTAATTTGGAATTCATCAATATTAGTTGAAGGTGTACCTCCAGATACAATTGTAAGACCTCTCTCTATTAATTTAGTTTGTTCGATATTATTTATTGATTTAATAGATGATTCTTTAACACTCTGGCTAATAAAATCAATATGTTCAATCAAGCCTAGTGCAGTAGGAATGTCAAGATCACCTTTTACTATTTTCTTCAAATAGGGTATTAAGGATTGATATGGACTTGGTCCATTTGTCATTCTCTTGCCCTCATTAATTAATTTAAAATTAAGGTAGGCGTACCTCTGAACTTGTAAATCAGTTGATACACATAGTTCAGTCATCTTTTTACCCGTTACTCGCACCCTATACATCATACCTCCATCATTTATTAACTCACAACCCTTATATAATAGGTTAGTTTTAAGTTTTTGTCAAGTACCGTTTACTGGAGGTAGATAATTTGCACGCTGCTGATGTTGTCCGTTATGTGCTTCGGCTCGGGCATGGCGGTACTCCTGATTAATTGGAAAGATGCGGGCTGGTTCGGTCTGAAGAAGGCGCAAGCACCCGGATGATACCAGCGGCGGGGTCAGTCGGTCAACGGGCGGGACCGACTGAAAAGGGGCCGGACGACCGACCCCTTTTTCAGCGTTGCGTGGAGCGGGACTAGAAGGTAGCCTTGATGCTGCCCCAGGTGGTGTACTCGATGTTGAGGTACTCGCCATCGTCCACGGCGGTCCAACCGGAGAGGTCGTCGAAGGCGGTCTCGATGTCAGTGGACTCCTCGGGGAGGCCCAGCAAGACCTCGAAGTAATCGCCCCCGCCGATGTCGGTGTAAGAGGCGTAGAAGTCGAGATCAACGGTGGTGCTGCCGGAGCAATCTACGAGCGGGGAGATCAGATGGGAGTTAATCCCGGTGTAATACCAGTCGGAGTCGGCATCGGCGCAGTATCCACTCCCGCCCGCGTAGTTGGGCCGGTAGACCGTGTCGTTTCTCACCCAGCTATAGTCCTGGTAGTCAACAATGGTCCAGCCGCTGGGGGGGAAGGAGGACTCGAACTGCTCGGAGAGGAGACTGGCACGGGAGTCGTCGGAGACAACCACCTGGTCAACCTCGGCATACCAGTCCCAGCCGGCGTCGTCGTAGTGGAAGTCCACGGCGAGGGCGCCGCCGGCGCCGTCGGAGAGGTCTACGTTGACCTGCTCGCCCGGGCCCCAGGGGCTGTGAGATGTGTTCCAGTAAAGGACCTGGGTCCAAGCGAAGGTCTCGCCGTCCCAGGAGTAGACGCCGGCGTCGTTCACGCGCACGCCATCGTCCACGCCGGTCGCATCGGACACCCAGTAGAAGACCACGTAGACGTCATCCTCGCCGAGGACGTCCCCCAGATCGAGGTTCTCGCCGGTCCAGGAGTCCACGTTGGTGTCGTAGACCGCCAGGGGTGTCTCCGCATCGGGATCGAAATCGCCGGAGACGGGCTCGTAGTTCACGGCGTAGACGGCGAAGTAGTCGTTGGAGTCGGCCGTAGCGAGGGTGTAGGAGAAGGTGAGATAGGCGCTGTCGGCGTCGGATAAATCTATACCATCGGAGTTGTAGAGCCAGGTCTTGTCGCCCAGGCCGTAGGTGGTTTCACCGTCAACGATGCAGGCGGCCACGTCGTCGCTGCCGTCGTTGTAGGCCTGCCAGTGGGCGGTTTGGGCGTCGTTGGTGCCGCCGACGCTCAGGAAGGGGGTGGTGCCGGCGTACGCCGCGCAGAGTAGCACCACGGATAAAAGCACAGTGAGCTTACGCATGGTAGTCTCCTTTTTTTACGGGTGTCGTGGAGGAATTTTTTTAGTAACCTGCAGAGATACAAAGAGAAAAGGAAAAGGTCAATCGGTAACCTTCTTTGCGCATCCGCCTGCCGCACCGCCTTCCGTCCGCCCTGGAAGGACGGTGAATCAACAATTTTACTCAGCCGACCCAGATAATCTACCAGGGAAGATGCCGGAAGTCAACCCCGTACCCACGTGGGGTATTATATTACCGCTCCTTCTTGCGGCCCGGCGCGTCGCCTCTCCTCCCCGGTCTCTGCCACGCCGGTCGCGATGATGTGGGGGCGTGTCTTTAGACCCGTCCGCGGTCCGACCGGTCGGTCAGCCCCTACGAGTCTGATTCTAGGAGTTAACGTAGGGCGAGGGTTCATACCACCCGTTTTTTTTACGTAGCCCTCCCCCGGGTCCGTGGACGAATGTTCCTCCCACAGTGAGAGGGAAGCAACGGCGACCCTCACCATCAATCACTCTCCCACTCTGTTCCGGTGATGAGCCCCGCAAAAAAAAGGCCCCCCATCGGGGGCCCCTATCTACCGGGAACGTCGGCTAAAGATTGACCTCCCAACGCCACACGTTGCACCCCGGTAGCTCCTCCCCACGCCAGACGAAGCCTTCCTCGGGCCTGTCCGCGGGCAGCTGAGGGGCGACCTTTTCCAACATCACTATACGGTCGGCCCTGAAGTCGGCCTCGGTCTGGAGTAGGCGATTGTAAGAGATGCGCACGGTGGCGCCCCAATCGCCCTTCGCAGGGAAGAGGGAAACCAGGAAATAGCACCGGTCGTCGAGCACGTAACTCCCGTCGAGGGGGACGGTCTCGACCCGGCCGTCGGTGAAGCTGACCTGGCAGGAGACGAAGCCTTCCGCCGGAACGGTGCCCTTGATCAGCCAGACGTTGATGCCGTCGCCCGCCGGTTCGACGGCGTCGGTCTTGTCATCCGTGACCACCGAGACGCGGTTCTGCGGCGCGGCCTGGGTCTGCTGCCGGCCGAAGTGCAGGAGCCCCGCGGTGAGCACCAGGAGGGCGAAAGCGGCAAAGATGATGAGGTTCTTGGGCTTCAAGGGTCGTTCCCGGACGGACTTGCGACGTATTGTAAAGCAAAGTCCATGCCACGTACAGACCAAAGGCACCCTGGGGGTTAAACGTCGTTTTCTTAATAAATTATAAAGACCAGAGCCCCGAGGTTACCGGCGCTCTCCCCCCCAGGTCCAGTTCGACGGGGGGTAAAATGTAACATCCCACCCCTTGGAACGCCCGGATAATTGTGCTAGCCTAAGCCCGGAGGGGGACGGCTCCGGATCGGCACTAAGATTCTGAATATTCTAATCTAGCGCTCAAGGAGAGTCAATGGCCCGCACCAAGGTGGCCGTCGTCAAAACGCGACCCGAATCCGTCCTGGATGACACCGCCCGGGCGATGGAGCTCGCCGGCTTCGAGGATGCCCTGCCCGCCGGCAGAACCACCATCCTCAAGGACAACATCTCCTGGCACCTCCCCATGCCCTCGGCCAACACCACCCCCTGGCAGCTCGAGGGGGTCATCCGGGCCCTGCGGGCGAGCGCGGGACGGGGCGACCTGGTGGCCGTGGAGAACAAGACCGTGGTGACCGAGGCCGAGCGCGGCGATTTTCTGAACAAATACCGCCCCGTCTACGAGAAGTACGGTGTCCCGGTCCTCTTCAACTTCCGCTCGGACCACATGACTTGGCGCCGCTACGAACCCAAGGCCGAGATGCTGGTCCTGAATCGGATTTTCCCCGAAGGTATCCACCTCCCCGACTATTTTTTGGGTAAGAACATCGTCCACCTGCCCACGGTCAAGTGCCACATCTACACCACCACCACCGGGGCGATAAAGAACGCCTTCGGGGGGCTTTTGGCCACCAAACGCCACTACACCCACTCCTGGATTCACCAGACGCTGGTGGACCTGTTGGCGATTCAGGGGGAGATACACCCGGGGATTTTCGCCGTGATGGACGGGACTACGGTGGGGAACGGCCCCGGGCCGCGGACGCTCATCCCGGTGCGGAAGGACCTCATGCTCGCCTCGGCGGACCAGGTGGCGATTGACGCCGTGGCGGCCAAGATGATGGGCTTCGACCCCCTGGAGATCGGGTACATCCGCCTGGCCCACGAGCGCGGCCTGGGCACGGGGCTCTTGAAGGACATTGAAATCCTGGGCGACGTGGACGTCTCGAAGGAAAGCTGGGGCTTTGCCGTAGGGGACAACTTCGCCTCCACGGTGGGGAAGCTCCTCTGGTTCGGGCCTTTCCGCCCCATCCAGAAGCTTTTCTTCCACACGCCGCTGGTGAGCGTCTTCGTCGCCGCCTCGGACATCTACCACGACAAGTTCTGGTGGAACTGGAAGGGTCAGCGCATCTACAAAAAGTGGCTGGACGAGTCGCCCTGGGGGCGGCTCTTCGAGACCTACGAGCCCCGCTTCACGCGGGAGAAATGAGCCCCGTACCGGGGCCTTTCTTTAAGGGGGAGCCGTGGAGAGGCAACCGGGGCTCGTGGCGGGGATGTTCGCCGACCCGGAGCGGGCGCGGGCCTACGGGCGGCGGTGCTTAATCCTTGCGCGGGGTACCTCCAGAAGCGTCAACGTAGTGAGAAAAAAAACTTGAAATCTCAGGAATAAGTTGGTATAATACCAACTGTAGTGAGTTAGATTTTGTAACCAAATACCCAGGAGGAGGTTTATGAAAACATGAATGGAGACAGATTATCACCCGAAGAGGCTAGAACCGAAATATTTATGTGCGCATTTGATGGTTATCTTCTTCAGACGGCTCATTTTCAAGAGAAGCTTAGCTCATTGAGGATTTCATTCGGTGACGCTACATCAGTTTTAATGTCGGAGACGAGCAGAATATATAAGCCTCCAGAGTGGGATGACGCCCATCACGAATGGAAATACTGCTTAGAAGGTTATGAACCTGATGGTAAATGGCTCGTTATCATCTTCAGTTTTCTGTCCGAAGGAGCCGCTAAGCTGATAACCGTTTTCTCTGGCAAGCCCAGAACAAAACCCAGAAAAGGATCATGAAAAACCTTTGCAGTCTTTGTGAGCACGAGATGGAGGAAACCCGCGGGGACTACCCCTTTCCCGAAAGCGGTCTTCCCAACGTGGTGTTGGAGGACATCCGTCTCTTTAAGTGCCCGGAATGCGGGAATGTAGAACCGTTGATACATGGAGCCAAGCACCTCATGCGTGCCCTGGCCTTGGCCGTATTGGATAAACCAACACCTCTCTGCGGGGCTGAAATACGTTATCTTCGCAAGCATGTCGGTTGGAAAGCGGCCAAGCTGGCCGAGCTGATGGGGGTGGATAAGACCACGCTCTCCAAGTGGGAGAACGACCAGGACTCCATAGGCCCCCAGAGCGACCGGCTGCTACGGCTCATCGTAAGAGACCAGATACTGGCGGAGGAACTGCGTAGCGCAACTGTTGAGGCGGTTAAAAAAAAGCGTTACGCGAAACTATTAAAGCTGTTAAAAGAGGATTATGGAAAGGAACAAACAGATAAGCTAACCGAGATGCTCAACATAAAGCGCATCGGAAAGACAACCTGCGCCAGTATCTCCATTCGGGATGAAGAGGGTGAATACCGCTACGCCCTGACTAAATAAAAGGTTTTCAAACCACTGTGGATCTCGAACGTAATAGCGGGCCGCGGCCCGCTTTTTTATTGCCAAAAGGTAGGGCTACTCCCCTATCTGCAGGATGACCCAGGACACCAGCGCCGCGATGCCGGCGATAAGCATCAGACGGCTCCACTTCCGGCGCCGCTTCCCCAACGTCACCGCCTCGGCCCCCTCGACCGCGATTTTTCGGAAATTCGATCCCGGCGGGCCGATGGTCTTCCCCCGCTCGTTCTTCACGTTCCAGCCGCCGATCAAAAACCATAAAAGGCCGTTGGCCGCCAGTGACGCCCCGATCATCCACAGCGCCTCGGAGAGCTCCGCGCCGTTCACGTCTCCCCCCCGTAGCGATAAGCCGCGGCGCAGGCGCCCTCGCTGGAGACCATGCAGGCGCCCATCGGCTCCCCGGGGTTGCAGGGGCGTTCGAAGAGCGGGCACGCGGTTGGGTGGATCAGCCCGCGCAGGACGTCGCCGCAGCGGCAGCCCTCCGGTTCCATCGGCTCCCCGACCTCCACGGGGTACGCCTTGAGCGCGTCGTAGCCCGAAAACTCCTCGCGCAGCTCGAGGCCGGAGCCGGGGATGACGCCCAGGCCGCGCCAGTCGGCGTCGCAGGGTTGGAAATATTTTTCCACCAGCGCTCGGGCCTTGGGGTTGCCGCCCTCGGTCACCGCCCGGGGGTAGGCGTTCTCCACCTTCGGCTCCCCGGCGTTCACCTGCCGCACCAGGGCCAGGATGCCCTCGAGGATGTCCGCCGCCTCGAAGCCGGTCACCGCGCAGGCCAGTCCGAACTCCTCCGGGACGAAGCGGTAGATGCTCAGGCCGGTGACGACGCTCACGTGGCCGGGCAGGAGAAATCCGTCCAGCTTCACCCCGCCGGCGCAGAGCACCCGCAGCGCCTGGGGCATGGTCTTGTGCGCCGAGAGGAGGGCGAAATTGGCAACCTTCCCCTTGACCGCCGCGTCCACCAGCGCCGCCACGGTGGGCGTGGTCGTCTCGAAGCCCACGCCGAGAAAAACCACCAGTTTGTCCAAATTTTCCCCCGCGATGGAAAGCGTCTCGGCGGGGGAGTAGAGGACGCGGACGTCGGCGCCCCGGGCGCGCTCGCGGGCCAAAGAGCTCGACGAGCCCGGCACCTTCACCAGGTCGCCGAAGGTGCAGACGATGGTGCCCGGCCGCCGCGCGTAGGCCGTCGCAGCGTCCACGAAGCCCACTCCGGTCACGCACACCGGGCAGCCCGGACCGGAGAGGAGCCTAATATTCTTCGGCAGGAGCTTCCGCAGGCCGGTGCGGGCCACGCTCATGGTGTGCGTCCCGCAGACCTCCATCAGAGTGTAGACTTTTTCGGGGTCGGCCTCGGCCGTAATCGCCGCCGCCAGACCCCGCACCAGCCCCTTCCGCCGGTACTCCTCCAGGTGGCGCAACTACCCCTCCCCCCGGGCGTCGAGCTCCCGCTGGTGGTGCTCGGCCAATTCCTCCAAAAGCGCCAGGTTCTCCCGCGCCTCGTCCTCGTCAATGACGTTGAGGGCGAAGCCGGCGTGGACGATGGCGTACTGACCGGGGACGGGTGGCGGGTCCACGAGGACGACGGAGATTTCCTGGGTGGCGCCGCCCAGCTCGACGACGGCCTTATCGCCGGAGACCTCAAGAATTTTCATCGGCACGGAGAGGCACATGCTCGCTCCAATGTTGCGCGTTGACGAATCCCCCGTCCGGAAGCTTAGCGGGGGTATTGTTACATTTCAATTAGTTGCTAATAACACTGATGGTTTATTGTGACCGTGTGAGCAACGCGAAATCCCTGGCGGTTATTTTATGGGTTGCCTGAACAAACCACGCCCACCGACCAACAACTTTTTTATCCTTAAAAGCGTCTAAATCTGACCGTAAAGTCGCGTCAATAACCGTGGGAGAATTTAGGTACAGCTTCACGTCTTTTAGTTTAAAAACCCAAGGATATTTAACAGGGTCTTTAACCTTTTTATGAAATTTCTTCTCTGGTTGAGAAGTTACCACAGCATGTCCGACTACACCGATACCAGCAGCAGCGTAGAAACAAATATTATCACCGACCTTAATTGATGTCCTACCAGGTGTTCTTTCTCCGAATGCGTATATCTGCTCTTCACCTACAAGCCGTTTTATACATTCTTCGGCTGTTTCCTCTTCTGTGCCTTTAACGGGTGTTATCCAGTATTGAGTATCCTTATCTGATATTGTTTCCATAATCTCATGTGTCTCAGTTGTTGTTTCTGTAGGTTCATTTGATGATTGAACTACCCGTGTTAATAAATCAATAGTCGGGTCAATAAATGGTTTTGCGGGTTTTAAAATTGAAACAACATCGTCATGGTTTACATCAAACTCATTGTATATCTCGGCTAAAGACATTAATGCTTCAGCTGATATTATACGAAGCTTATTCGTTCGGTTTTCAGCCACTATCGAATTTTCAATACTTTTAAGGTCACGTTCTAATTTACCAACTACATATAATCCTAATGCAGAATCCCAATTAGAAACTTTCCTTTCAGAGATAAGCCGTTCAACATAGCCTATTAGTGTGTCGTTTTTTATTGCATAAACCTCAGTCTTTTTAACCTCTATTACGATGCATAAATCATTTTTTTTCATCCAAAGCCCATCATGACCTAGTGCTCCTTTTACACCGCGATACCTTCCGTATTCATGTTTGAAACCTAAGAATTTACCAAGATATACGACAAGGTCTTGAAAAGCAAAGGTATACTGTTCACCAGTATTCGCCAGACACTCATTGATGAAATCACGTAGCAGCCCAACCTCTTCAACTTCTTTCTCAAGGTAGTCACGGAATCGTTTTTGTGCCGGTTCGTTATCTTTTAAATCGCCAACCAAAGCCAAAATAGTAGAAATCGTTAAGCCGGTCATAAAAACCTCGCTTAAGTTGTTTCCCTACTGATCATCTTTTTTTAGGTGTTCATTGCAGCTTAACCCACCGCCTTGCCGCATTTGCCGCAGAACTTGTCGCCGGGGACGAGCTCCGCACCGCACTTGGGGCACACCGGGTGCAGCGCCGCGCCGCACTTGCCGCAGAACTTTTCGCCGGCCGGATTCTCGTGACCGCACTTGCCGCAGACGACGACCTTCTCCGGGGCGGCCTTGCCGCCCTTGTCCTTCATGGCGTCGGCCATCTGTCCCCCGATGGCCATCCCCGCGCCGATACCGGCGCCCATGCCGGCCATCCCCCCGCCGCCGGGCTGCTTGGCCGCGTCGCCGATGGCCTCGGCGGTTTTGTAACGTGTGTAGCGGTCCATGTCTCCGATGGCGCCCATCTTCGCGCGCTCGTCCATGGCCTTCTCGACCTCGGGCGGCGCGGTTATCGCCCCCACGGTGAAGTCCACCAGCTCGATCCCGTAGGTGGCGACTTCCTCGGTTAGCTGGGCCTTGAGTGCGATGGCGAACTCATCGTAGAGCTGGGGGAGATCGAGGAGGCTCTTCACCTGCCCACCCAGGAAGTCGAAGGTCCGGCTGACGATTATCCCGCGGAGGAAGTCCTCCAGCTCGCCGACCATTTTTATATTGCCGGTGCCCACGTACTTGTTGACGAAGAGGCCGGAGTCGGTGATGCGCAGGGAGTAGATGCCGTGGGCGCGGAGGCGGACGATGCCGAACTCGGCGTCGCGGAAGGCCACCGGCTGCGGCGTGCCCCACTTGAGGTCGGTGAAGACCTTCCGGTTGACGAAGTAGACCTCGACCTTGAAGGGAGTCTGGCCGCCGAAGGGGAGCTTGATCAACGTCCGCAGGAGCGGGATGTTGGCCGAGGTGACGGTGTGGCGTCCGGGGGCGAAGCGGTCCAGCGCTTGGCCGTCGCGGAAGAAGACGGCCTCCTGGCTCTCGCGGACGACGACCTGGGCGCCGTAGGCGATGTCGCCGGAGCCGTCGCGCGGGACGCGCTCGACGAGGACGTCGCCCGTGTTGTCGAGGGATTGCAGGATTTCGATGGCCATGGTCACTCCTTGAATGCGCGGGGGAATACAGGACCCTAGCATATCACGGTGCGCCGGCGCCTGACAACGGGTTTCAGCGGAGGGTGGGGATGGAGAGGATATGGATGCCGACGGCGACCAGGACGACGCCCAAAAGGATGCGCAGCCAGAGCGCCTCGACGAAGAAGACGGCGGTGACCGTGATGACGACGACCATCACCGAAAGTACGGCGATTTTAAGGCGGAGGGGGACGCCCCTCTTGGAGCGCCAGACGCGGATGTAAGCCCCGAGGCGGATGCCCATGAGCCAGTCGTGGAGCCTCTTGGAACCGTAGGCGTAGCAGATGGCGGTCAGTAAAAGGAACGGCGTGGTGGGGAGGACCGGGAGGAAGATACCCAGAACGCCCAGACCCAGACAGAGCGAGCCGGCGACGATGAGGAGCCCCCGTACCACCGGACTCAGAAGCCGCCTCTCCTCATCCGACCGTTCGGGTTCGTCCATGGGTCAGGTCCCCTCGCCCTGGTAGCCGCCCCGGTAGCCCCTCGTATCCCCCCTCAGGCGGAAGAAGAGAAGCTGCAGCATCCGCGCCCGCAGGGCGAGCTCCAGACCGGCGGGATTGAAAACGACGAGGAGCCCCTGTCCGCGGCCCGAGTAGCCCGCGTCCCACACCGCGCTGCCGAGGTGCGCCCCGCAGCGCAACAGGCTCGAACGCGGCTTCCCCAGCGCCAGGACGTCCCGCGGCAGGTTGACCTTCTCGGAGTAGCGGATGACGTAGGCCCCGGGCGGCAGGACCAGCCGCCCCTCCCGCCAGGGAATGACCTCCGTCTCCGGCAGCCGGCGGTCGGTGTTCGCGAAATCCAGGCGGCCGGGCGCGTCGTCGCAAAACCACGCTACTTCGGCCACGGTCAGGTCCACGCCGTTGGGGGTCACCTGAACCTGGGGGTCGGAAAGCCCCTCCACCAGGGGCGGACTGCCCGAGAGGAGGCGGGCGAGCTCGTCGCCGGTTAAGAGACCGGGAAGGGGGGCGGAGTCGGGCATGGTCTTTTTTGAAAAAGGCGGGGATTCCCGCCTTGGGGGGACGCGGCCTCCCGCTGAAATTGTTTGACGCGCCTAAAGAGGGATTCCCGCCTGGGGGATTTTCTACTTCGGCATCGGCACCGACTTCGGGATTTCCCTTCGGGCGCGGATACCCTCCGGCGGATAGACGTGGGGAACCGGACCGGCCCCGGCTACGTCGAGCCCTCGAAGGCCTTGTGAATCTTGTAGTAGTTGCGCAGCTTCTCGTTGGACTTGCGGATGCGGGTGCAGAAAGTGCGGATGAAGGCGATCATGATTTTGTTGCCGATTTCGGTGTCCTCGACGATGAGCTTCTCGAAATCCCCCTTGCCCAGGGAGAGGAGCTTGGAGTCCTTGCGGCAGACGGCGGAGGCCGAGCGTGGCGCGGCGTCTATGAGCGCCATCTCGCCGAAGAAGGCCGGGCGCTCCAGGTACAAAAGCTCCTCGGTCCCCACACCCTCGATGACGAGAGTGATGGAGACCATGCCGGAATCCACGATGTAGAACTTGTCCCCGGTGTCGCCCTCGTTGAAGATGACCTCGTCCTTGGCGAAGGACTCCTGTTTCAGGCGGGAGGCGACCACCTCGAGCTCGGTGTCGTCCAGACCGGCGAAGAGCATGACGTCGCGTATCTGGTCCGGGGTGGGCATGGCGAACCTCGATTCGGCGTGACGGGAAGATTATAGCAAAAAACTGCCGGCATCGGCGAGGCCCGTTTACGGCCTCTCCTGGGGGAGGAGCGTCTGCTCAGGGGTTGCGATGACGTAGGGGCGGGTGTCCACACCCGCCCGTTCGTTAATCCACCGCCGTGCGTTCAAATGTAGGGCGGGGATTTGCCGGGGGCATAGCTCGCTGCGCTCGGTTCCTATCCCCGCCGCTCTTGCCCCTCACCCCGACCCTCCCCCCAGGGGGGAGGGAGATTGGGGCCGCTACCGGCTGACGACCAGCCGCTGGGTCAGCGATCCCGCGCTCGCCTCCAGACGGTAGAGGTACACGCCGGAGGGGATTTCTCCGCAATTCCAAGAAACCTCGTGTCGGCCCGCGGTTAGCTCATCGTTGACCAGCATCGCCACGCGCCGGCCCGAAAGGTCGTACACCGACAGGACGACGCGGCCGTCGGCGGGCAGGGAGTAGACGAAGTTGACGACGTCCCGCGAGGGGCTGGGGTAGGCGGCGTAAAGGACTAGCTCAGGCGTTTCCCCAGGGACCGTTACCGCCTCCGTGGGGCCGAAGCACTCGACAGTCCCGTCCGCCTCGACGACCTCCAGCCAGTAGCGGTACTCGATACCCGGCTCAACGTCGCGATCCAGGTATCTGGATGAATTGCCGGGCAGGTTTCCGGAAATTATCACAGGCTCATCATCGCCCCGCAGGACGCGCACCCCGGCGGGTTCCTCGCCCGAGAGGCGCCAGTTGACCAAAACGCCCCCGTCGGTCGCGCCCGCGCCGAAGTCAACGACTTCCACCCCACCGCCGGTGTCCACGTCGAAGTACCAGTCCAGCTCCACGGCCCAGCACTCGCCACCCTCGTCGTCCAGCGACTTCACCCGCCAGTAGATGCGGTCGCCGTCGCCGACGCCGGCCGTTATCTGATACTTGGATTCGCCTATACCCGTTACTTCGTTATAGGTGTTGAAGTCCGGGTCGGTTCCCCACCAGAGGGTGTAGGACTCGAGCCCGGGTACGGTGGAATCCTCCCAATCCAGGAGTGGTGTAGGGGTATCAACGACCTCGCCCTTCGTCGGATCCAGGAGATGATATTGGATCAATTCCACGTCGAAGTACCAACTCATCTCCTCGGCCCAGTACTCGCCGCCCTCGTCGTCCAGCGATTTCACCCGCCAGTAGATTCGTTCCCCGTCCTCGATGCCGCCGACTAACGTATACTCCGACTCGTCAATATCCGTGACTTCGTTATAGGTGACGAAGTCGGGGTCGGTCCCCCACCAGAGGGTATAGCTCTCGAGACCGTCGAGATCGTGGTCTTCCCAGTCAAACGTAAAGGGAAATGCGTATACTGTATCACCTTTCCCGGGGCTTAAAAGATGAAAGGAGACCTCGTACCAGGCGTACCGGAGACCTTTGGAATCGGGAGGGGAGCCTTCGTAGCTGATACGGGGCTGGTCGAGGGAATCAATCTCGATGGAGGTGTACCTGCCGGAGCCAGAATCCGGGTCCACAACCTCGGGAATCCAGTCTGAGCCGTCATTGTGGGCGCATTTGAGTACGGTATCAAGTTGTTTGTAATAGGAGATGTAGGGTTGGTCGGTGGAATCGAGAGCGATTGAGCAATAACCACCAACCAAACTCGAACCTCCCCCCTCGACTCTCTCTATCTGCCACTCCGACCCGTCCCAGCGGGCGTATTTCTGGTAGATGACGCCTTTGTTGTTGTAAGCGTAGGCGATATGGGGATGGTCGAGCGAATCCAGGGCTATCGAAGTGAACGTGCGGAAAGGACCGTCGCCGTCCACGGTCTCGATCAACCATTCGGAGCCGTCCCAACGCGCGTATTTAAGTTCGGCGGCGTCCCTGTTCGTATATGATATGTGGGGGTGGTCGTTCGAGTCCAGCGCGAGCGAAACGTCCGTACTAGCGCCATCGGTGTCTATGAGCTCGAGCAGCCACTCGTCGCCGTCCCAACGGGCGTATTTCAGACCGTTGGCTTCCACATCCATATAGGCTATGTGTGGATTATCGGACGAATCCACTGCAATGGAACAGTAAGGGCCGCTGGATCCGTCACCGTCAACCGTCTCAATCTGCCATTCGGTTCCGGTCCAGTGGGCGTATTTAAGGTCCACCGCCGGCCAATTCGCGACATAAGCTATGTGGGGTAGGTTCAGGCTGTCCAGGGTCAGGGAAATGGAATCACCACCAAAATTACCTGCGTCAACCGCCTCGATGTTCCATCCCCCCGCCCCCCACCGGGCGAGCATCAGTTGATTATCCATGTAGTACGCGATAAGCGGCTGGTCGTCCGCGTCCAGCTCGAGGGACGTTCCGAAACCGAACGTGCCGCTGTAATCCACCTCTTCGATATGCCACAGACCGGCCGGAGCAGCCGACACCAGGAAGAGTAGAATCGAGCCACAGTGAAGCGCTTTCATTCCCGCCACCCCCAAATCACGTGTGTCATCCACTGTCAATATAACCCTAAATCGTAACCGTGTCAACCCGCCTGGTCGCCGATTAAAATGCGGAACAAGGGGTTTAAACCCCTTGTCTCGTTGATCCGTTGGAAAATAAAGGCCCGTGTTTTCCTGAAAAAAAAATTTTGGGGGACAACCCCGCCTTCGATTTAATGTCTTTACGCTCTACTCGTACCGGAGGGCGCGGGTGGGTTCGAGACGGGGGGCCGCTACCGGCTGACGACCAGCCGCCGCGTCAGCGACCTCGCGTTTGTTTCCAGGCGGTAGAGGTACACGCCGGAGGGGATTTCGGTGCAGTTCCAGGAAACCTCGTGGCGGCCGGCGGTCAGCTCCGAGTCGAGAAGCGTCGCCACGCGCCGACCCGAGAGGTCGTAAACCGAGAGCGTAGCGCGGCCGTCGGCGGGCAGGGAGTAGGCGAAGTTGACGACCTCCCGCGAGGGGCTCGGATACGCCGCGTAGAGGGCGAGCTCAGGCGTTTCCCCGGGGACGGTGACCGCCTCCGTGGGCCCGAAACGGCTGACCCGTCCGTCGGCCTCGACGACCTCCAGCCAGTAAACGTAATCGACACCGGGCTTAACGTCGCGGTCCAGGTATCTCGTCGAATCGCCGGGCAGGTTCCCGGAAATTAACTCCGGCTCAACGGTGCCCCACAGGACGCGCACACCGGCCGGCTCCTCGCCCGAGAACCGCCAGTTTACGAGAACGCCCTCGTCGGTCGCGCCCGCGTCGAAATCGGCGACGTCCACCCCGCCACCCAGGTCAATGTCGAAGTACCAGTCCAGCTCCTCGGCCCAGTACTCCCCGCCTTCCGAGTCCAGAGACTTTACCCGCCAGTAGACGCGCGCCCCGTCCTCGATACCGCCGGTAATCGTATACTCCGATTCGCCAATATCCGCGACTTCATTGTAAGTTATAAAGTCCGGGTCGGTCCCCCACCAGAGGGTGTAGCTATCAAAGCCGTCGAGGTCGTGGTCCTCCCAGTCGAACGTAAAGGGGAATGCGTATACTACTTCGCCCTTCTCGGGGCTCAGGAGGTGGAATAAATCCGTGTCGAAGTACCAGTCCAGCTCCTCGGCCCAGTACTCTCCGCCCCCATCGTCAATGGACTTCACCCGCCAGTAGATACGGTCCCCGTCATCGATGCCGCTCGGTATCGTATACTTCGATTCGTGTATACCCGTCACTTCGTTGTAGGTGTTGAAGTCGGGGTCGGTCCCCCACCACAGGGTGTAGCCGGTGAGGTCGGGGTTGTCATCATCGGACCAGTCCAGCGTGGGGGTGAGCGTGGTGACGACCTCACCCCTTTGAGGTGTTTCCAAGTGGAACAGAGTGGGGCCGTACCGAGTGTATTTAAGACAATGATTTGTATAATCGCAATAAGAAATGTGGGGTTTGTAGGAAGAATCCAGCTCCAGGGATGTGTACCGGCCCACATCTCCCTCGGAGTCCACGATCTCAATCTGCCAGACGACACCGTCCCACTGTGCGTATTTGAGATCACGTTCATCGAAATCGCAATAAGAAAGATGGGGGAAACCGGAGTCATCCAGCGCCAGGGAGGAGTAAACGCCAACACCTCCTCCCGATTCCACCGTCTCGAAATGCCAGGAGGAACCGGACCACCAGGCATACTTGAATTCCAGGGCATTATTTTTAAAATAGGAGATATGGGGGTTGCCCGAAGCATCCAGTGCCAGGGAGATGTTGCTAGGGGGAACCCCCGACTCCACCGTATCCACAGTCTCAATATGCCAGCTAGAGCCATCCCATCGGGCGTATTCAAGAGATTTTAAGCCCGAATTTGTATAGGCTATGTGGGGGTAATCTGATGAGTCTAAAGCCAGGGATGCATTGCTACCCACGTCCCCTTCCAAATCAACGGCCTCGATAGCCCAGGAGTCACCCACCCAGCGGGCGTATTTGAGATCACAATTAGTAGAATCGTAGTAAGAGATGTGGGGGTAATCAGAGGAATCCAGCTCCAGGGATGTGTTTTGCCCAACTTTTCCTTCCGAATCAACGGTCTCGATCCGCCAGACTGATCCGTTCCAGTACGCGTACTTGAGGTCTTTATTTTGATAATCATAATAAGAGATATGGGGGTAGCCTAAGGAGTCCAGCGCAATGGATGAGTAGTCACCGACACTACCATCGGCATCCACGGTCTCAACGTGCCAATTAGAGCCGTTCCATCGGGCGTAATGAAGCATATAGCCCGGCTCGTCGCGGTATGAGATGTGGGGGTAGTCGGAGGAATCCAACGTCAAGGAGGTGTACTCGCAACCAGAACTGTCCGACGTAACACTCTCCGTATGCCAGAAATCGGCCAGTGTTGCGGACGCCAGGACAAGGAGGATTACCGCTGAATGAAGGGCTTTCATGACACAACCACCTGTTTTACTCTCCCTTGACGTTATTAATATAACCCAGAAATAATCAAGCGTCAAGGCTTATTGGAAAATATTTTCTAAAAAGTCACATTTATCCGCTACCGGGTCTTGACAGCCACGAAAGTTTGGGCTAATAAATACTCAGGGTTTCCTCGAAAGTACAATTCACGCCAGAAAAGGAGAACGTGATGAAAACGCTGTACATAGCGCTGCTCGCCGTAATCGCCGCCGGCGTCGGCGAGGTGGGTATGTGAGTCGTCCGAAAACCATCGAAACCGTAAATGTAGGGGCGCCCCTCTGCGGGCGCCCGCGTAAAAACGGCGGCCCGTGGAAGGGCCGCCCTACATCATCGCAACCGGGGGAGAGGGGGGCCGCTACCGGCTGACGACCAACCTCTGCGTCAGCGACCTCGCGTTCGTTTCCAGGCGGTAGAGGTACACGCCGGATGGCACTTCGGCGCAGTCCCAGGCGACCTCGTGGCGGCCCGCGGTCAGATCGCCTTCAACCAGCGTCGCCACGCGCCGGCCCGATAAATCGTAAACCGACAGTACGGCGCGGCCGTCGTCGGGCAGGGAGTAGGCGAAGTTGACGACCTCCCGCGAGGGGCTCGGATACGCCGCGTAGAGGGCGAGCTCGGGCGTTTCCCCGGGGACGGTGACCGTCTCCGTGGGGCCGAAACGGCTGACCCGCCCGTCGGCCTCGACGACCTCCAGCCAGTAGACGTAGCACACGCCCGGTTCAACGTCCCGGTCGAGGTATCTCGTCGAATCGCCGGGCAGGTTCCCGGAAATTAACTCCGGCTCAACGGTGCCCCGCAGGACGAGGATTCCGACCGGCTCCTCTCCCGAGAATCGCCAGTTGACCAGAACGCCTTCGTCGGTCGCGCCCGCGCCGAAGTCAACGACGTCCACCCCGCCGCCCAGGTCCACGTCGAAGTACCAGTCCAGCTCCTCGGCCCAGTACTCCCCGCCCCCGTCGTCAAGCGATTTCACCCGCCAGTAGACCCGCGCCCCGTCCTCGATACCGCCGGTAATCGTATACTCCGATTCGCCAATATCCGCGACTTCATTGTAAGTTATAAAGTCCGGGTCGGTCCCCCACCAGAGGGTGTACGATTCCAGGCCGGGTATCTCTTGGTCCTGCCAGTCGAAGGTCAGGGGAAAGGCGTACACGACATCGCCTTTTTCGGGGCTCAGCAGGTGATAGACGGGGGTTAAAGACAGGTCCACGGTGAAGTACCAGTCCAGCTCCTCGCCCCAGAACTCCCCTCCCCCATCGTCAATGGATTTCACGCGCCAGTATATGCTGTCCCCGTCCTCGATGCCGCTCGGTATCGTATACGCCGATTCGTGGATGCCGGTAACCTCGTTATAGGTGTTGAAGTCGGGGTCGGTCCCCCACCACAGGGTATAACTCGCCAGGTCGGGGTTGTCGTCGTCGGACCAGTCGAGCGTGGGGGTGAGCGTGGTGACGACCTCCCCCCGCCCGGGGCTCAAGAGATGGAAGAAAACCTCGTACCAGGCGTACTTTAAATCATTTTGTATTTCGTATAAGTAGCTGATGTGAGGCTGGTCGAGGGAATCAACAGCAATTGACGAATATTTGCCGCAATCGTAATTCGTATCAACGATATCAGTTTGCCACTCAACGCCATTCCAATGGGCGCATTTCAATCGCGAAATATCATACGCCAGATTGGAAATGTAGGGTCTATCGAGGGTGTCCAAAGCGATAGAGGTATACCCCCCCGCATCACCTTCGGCGTCGGCTGTTTCAATCCTCCACTGGACGCCGTCCCAACGGGCGTACTTCAAGTCCGTGGTCGAACCGTCAGAGTATCTATAGGATATATGCGGCCTGTCTTGGGAATCAATTGCGATAGAAGAATAAGGACCTACCTGACCCTCCGTATCCACGGTTTCTATACACCACTCGGAACCGTTGAAGTATGCGTATTTGAGGTCTTTGTTATCAAAATCGTAATACGAGATGTGGGGACGGTCGTAACCGTCGAGCTCGAGCGAAAGCTCTCTGCCTACGTCCCCCTCGGAGTCCACTGTTTCAATTCTCCATTGATAACCGTCCCAGAAGATATACTTCAGGTCGCGCAACGTGTAGTTATTATAGGCTATACAAGGTTTATCATCCGAATCCAGGGCAAGGGAAAGATATGCGCCCATGCCATCTTCGGAAGCAATCGTCTCAAAATGCCAGCTCGCATCCACCAGGTATGCATACACGATCGAATCATTGCCATCAGAGAATATAATATGCGGATTGCCTTCCTTATCCAAAGCAAGTGAACTATTATTATAACTCAATTTTCCTGATATAATAGTTTCAATATTCCAAGTTAAATTATTCCAATAAGCATATCTTAAAGCGTAATCTTTGTCATCAAAGTATAGAATGTGCGGCCTGTCCCCGCTATCCAAAGCGATGGAAGTTTTGAGGTTGACATGGCTTTCGGTGTCCACAAACTCCGTGTGCCACACACCGGCCGAGGAGACGGACGCCAGGACCAGGAGGATTACCGTTGAGCGGAGCGCTTTCATGTCATCACCACCTGTTATACTCTCCCTAGACATTATTAATATAACCCAGAAAGAATCAAGTGTCAAGGCTTGGAGGGAAAATAATAAAGTCTACATCTATAAAAGGCAGGGTGGGGCCCTGCCTTCTTTCGTTCTCCACTCGTCTACTGGTATCGGATGGCTCAGGTGGGGTCGGGGCGGGAGGCTAGAACACCTCCTCGAGCCAGATTATCTGGTCGCGGCGCTGGCCCACGCTTATCGCCACCACGGGCACCCCGCAGCCCTCCTCGATGAAGCGCAGGTACGCCTGGGCTTTTTTCGGCAGGTCGTCCCAGGAGGTGATGCCCGAGGTGTCGGTTTTCCAGCCGGGGAGGGTCTCGTAAACCGGCTCCGCCTCGGCGAGGAGCGACACGGGGAGCGGCATCTCGGTGTAAATGTTTCCACGGAGTTTATACGCCGTGCAGACCGGAATCTCGGCGAGCTCATCCAGAACGTCGAGCTTGGAGACCACGGCGCCGTGGAGGCCGTTGACCCGGGCGGCCAGACGCAGCGGGACGAGGTCCAGCCATCCGCAGCGCCGCGGCCGGCCCGTGGAGCGGCCGTACTCGTAGCCCCGCTCGCGCAGGTACTCGCCGGTGGGGTTGACCAGCTCGGTGGGGAAGGGGCCCTCGCCCACCCGGGTGAGGTAGGCCTTGACCACGCCCAGGGCGTAATCCAACTGGTCCAGGCCCACGCCGGAGCCGATGGCGGCGAAGGGGGCCACCGGGTTGGAGCTGGTGACGAAGGGGTAGGTGCCGAAGTCCACGTCCAGGAGGCTCCCCTGGGCGCCCTCGAAGAGGACGTTCTTCCCCTCGGCGATGTAGCCGTTTATCAGGAGCGAGGTGTCCACGATGAAGGGGGCCAGGCGCTTCCCCGCTTCGGTCAGTTGTCCGTAAACCTCGTCTATCGCCGGATAAACGCCGGAGCCGGTCCAGCGGGCGCGGTAGGCGTAGGCCGCCTCGAGCTTGGTCCGGAGGTCCCGGGCGTCCAGGAGGTCCTCGACGCGGACGCCGTAGCGGGCGTACTTGTCGCAGTAGGCGGGTCCGATGCCGCGGCGGGTGGTGCCGATGGGGGAGGAGGACGAGTCCTCGAGGGCGCCGTCGGCCGCCTTGTGGTGGGGCAGCACCAGGTGGGCGAAACCGGAGACGAAGAGCCGGCCGGAGAGGTCTATCCCCCGCCGCTTGAGGTCGTCGAACTCCTCCAGGAGCAGTTCGGCGTCCACCACGCAGCCGTTGCCGATGACGCAGGCCGCCCCCTCGCGCACCGCCCCCGAGGGGACGAGGTGCAGCACGTACTCCTCCCGGGCGACGACGATGGTGTGGCCGGCGTTGGCCCCGCCGTTGAAGCGGACCACCATGTCGGCCCGGCCCGACAGGCAGTCCACCACCTTCCCCTTGCCCTCGTCGCCCCACTGCGCGCCTACAACTACGATAGTGGCCATGTTCACCTCAGTGACCGGTCGTTGGTCCGTTTCTTGCCCCTAAAAACACCCGGGCGGGTGTTGGGCGCAAAACCGCGTAATACTACCACGAAGGCACCGGCGGGGCAAGGGCGGAATGATTCCGACCGCATCTGGTTAAAATTGCGCGACTTCGCCCCCCGCCGGACTTCCGGGCTCGAACGTGTTATAATATGTACAAGTCGTTGGGCTACGATAGCCCATCCAATGTGTTCAGAATGAAGCTATCCGCGACAGCCGGGTGGGTCTTGTTTATGTGTGCCGTTTTCACGGTGCCGGTGTCCGCCCGCGCCGAAACGGAGGAGTTCTACGCCCGGGGGCTCTTCGGCGTCACCGAGCTCCTGGCCACCCCCGAGGCGCTTTTAGACGCCGACTCCGAGGCGCTCTTCCTCCTCGGTTCGGCGGAACTGGCGGAGGGCTCCCCCGAGCTGGCCACGCACCACCTCGAGCTGTTGATTCTCAACGACCCCACCGACCGCCACCTGGAGCAGTCGCTCTTCTCGGTGGGTCAGGGCTACCGCGCCACAGGCCGTCACGCGCGGGCCGCGGCGAGCTTCCGCGGGGTCACACGCGTCACCACCGACGCAACGACGCGCCGGCTCTCCCTCTACTACCTGGGCGACAGCCTCTACGCCCTGGGCGATTACGAGGCGGCGCTCCGGGCCTACCGGGAAATCGAGCGGGAATACGAACCATCCTGGCGGCTCTACTTCGCCCTGGCCCAGACCCAGCTCCAGTTGGAGGACACCGCCGGGGCCGAAGAGAGTCTCGAACGGGCCGCTGAGCTTTGCGACGAGCCCGCCTGGAAGGGGCAGATCCGCTACTGGCAGGGCCGCACCCTCGTCGTCCTCGGGGACTACGCCGGGGCGGCCGCGGCCTACAACCGGTCCCTCGCCGATTCGCCCCACGGTCTCGTGGCGGAGGTTCTCTACGAGCGCGGGCTGGTCCTCTGCGTCCTGGGAGAGTACGCCGAGGCCGCGGACAACCTCCACGACGCCCTGGGCTGGGAGGAGTTCGAGCCCGAGAAGGACGTCGTCGCCCACTACTATCTGGGCTACGCCTCGTACGAGGCCGGCGAGTACGCCGCCGCGGAGGCCGCGGCCGCCGGTCTCACGGACGATCCCCGCTGGGGTGAGACGGCTTGGTGGCTCCTGGCCGAGGCGGCCTACGCCGGCGGGGATTACGCGGTGGGGGCCGACGCATTTGCCCGGATCGCCGGGAACGGCGGGGACGGGTCCGATACAGCCCGATTCAAGGCCGGTCTGTGCCTCTACCGCCAGCGGGACTACCCCTCCGCCGAGGGGTGCTTCGCCGCCCTGGCGGGAACGGAGCGCGCCGGCCTGTCCGAGTACTGGCACGGGATGGCGGTGCTGCGTCAGGGACGCGCCGCCGAGGCCGCCGACCTCCTGGAGACCGTCGCCGCCGGTGACGGTGGTCTGGCCGACGACGCCCTGTTGGAGCTGGCACGGCTGGATTTCCGCTCGGGCGACGACGCCCGGACCATCGAGCGGTTCGGAGAGTTCCTCGAACGCTTCCCCGACAGCGACCTCGCCCCGCTGGCCCTGTACGGGCGAGCGCAGGCCTACATCCGATCCGGTCAGCACGAATGGGGACAGCGGGACTACGCCCAGCTCGTCCGTCTCTACCCCGCCGACGAGCTGGCCGACGACGCCCTGTACCTGGTGGCCCACGCCTACTTCGAGACCGGCCGCTACGCCGAGGCGCTCCCCGAGTTCGACCGCCTCCTTGCGGTCTACCCCGACTCGGGGTACTACGACTACGCCCGCCTGCGGATCGCCGACTGCCGCTACGGTCTGGGGGAATTCGATCGGGCCTTCATCCTCTACGCGAATCTCGTCGCCGAGAGCTGGATAACCGAGGTGGTGGACGACGCCGCCTACGGCGTGGAGCTGGCCTCCTGGCGGAGGGGGAGGTATCCCGACGTGGCGGCGGCGACGGAGGCCTACCTGGCCCTCCGGCCCCGGAGCTACCTGGCCCCGGAGCTCACGCTGATGCTGGCCCGAAACCATCGGGATTCGGGGGACCTCGAGGGCGCCATCGGGCTCTACGGACGCATCCTCTCGGATTTCGCCGAATCCCCCGAAGCGACCGAGGCCACGCGGGAGCTGGCCCGGTGCTACCGCAAGACCGGCGAGCTGGACGAGGCCCTCTCCCTGCTGCTCGAGGCGCTGTCCGCCGGCACCTCCGACTCGGTCCGCGCGGGACTCCACTTCGAGATAGCCCAGATCGCCCGCGAGCTCGGCGACTACGACCGCGCCATCCTCCACTACTCGAGCGTGGTCAACGGCTACCCCGGGAGTTCGAGCTACGTTCCGGCCCTCTACGAGCTGGCCTCCTGCTACAAGGAGATCCGCCGCCTCTCCTCGGCCCGCGACATCCTGGACCGGCTCCTGGCACTCGATTCCAGCGATGGATACCGGGACCGGGCCTACCTACTGCGCGCCTTCATCGAGCAGATGGACGGCCGCGAGGCCAGGGCCATCGAGTACTACCGGCTGGCCGCGGTGAGCTCCAACCCCGAGATCTCCGTTCAGGCCTCCTTCTGGCTGGGCGAGTGCTACTTCGGGGTCGGGCAGCTCGACGACGCGCTCTCCACCTTCCAGCGGGTCATAGACGACTACTCGGACCGTTACCCGTCCTACGCCGCGCGCGCCCTTATACGCCGGGGACAGATCTACGAGCGCCGGCACCAGCCGGTCGCCGCCAGGCGGCAGTACGTGCTCCTCATCCGCGGCGACTTCCCCCAGAGCTACCGCCAGGAGGCCGAGACCCGCCTCGCCCAGCTGCGGTGATCCGCCCTCTTATCGCAATCCTCCTCCTCCTCCTGACGCTCCCCGCCGTCACCCTCACCCGTTCCGAAGAGGCGGCCCTCGCGGAAACCGAGGAGCTTTTGGGCGAGCACGGGTCCCCGGACCCGAGCACCTGCGCCCTGGCGCGTCGGGTGCTCGTCGAAGGGGAGCGGTTCACCGACAGCCTCGGCGCCCTGGAGACCCATCCAATCGAGGCGCTCCACCCCGAGCCGCGCACACAGTTCTTCCGCTTCGACGGCTCCCTGGATTCCAACATCAACGGCGGGGCGAGCGTTCTCCACGCCCTGGAGCTGGGGCGTTTCGCCTACTCCCTCGCCGGGGTGTACGACGTCCGTGACCGTAGGGCGGGGATGAGGGAGGCGATAGAGGGCCGGCTGTCCGCCGGTTGGTTGGACCCCCGGGGTCACCGGCTGATCCTCCGATCGGACTACGACCGCTGGGGCCACGCCCTGGAGGAGGGCTACCAGGAGCAGAACGCCTGGACGGCGTCCCTGTTGGGTGTTTGGCGCCCCGAGGACGAGATCACCACCTTCGCCGAGGCGGGGGTGGGGTCCCTCGAGCAGCGCGGCCCGGAGGGGTTCGACGTCCTGGACGCGCACACCGCTCTGGGCGCCAGGCTCTTCATCGGCTCCAGCGATTTCCTCGCCGCCGACCTCGCATACCACTACTCCGACGCCGCCAGCTCGCGGCACGGCGCGCGCCTCTACCTCTCCAACACCTTCACCACCGACCGGGTCCTCTTCGTCTCCACCGGAGCGGGCATGACCTTCGCCGGAGAGCCGATCCTGGAGTTCGGCGGGGCGGTGCGTCTCCTCTTCGGCCCCCTCTCCCTGGTCAGCCTGGTCGGACGGCGGAGGGCCGAAATCCCCGAGCCGGACCGCGGGTGGCTGCGTATTGAAGGGCTGAACCGGCCGGAGCCGATGGGGATACGCGTCACCGAGGACTACTACCTGGAGTATTCCCTGCATCTGTCGGAATCCTCGGTGGCCGGCGTGCGGGGCGGGTATCGCAGGGTCATCGCCCCCCCCGAGTACGCCCTCGACCCGGGGGGCGGAATCACCTTCGTCAACGGACCGGCGCGGGAACTGCTCGTCTTCGACGCTTACTGCGATTACCAGATTCCCGCCGGTCTCTGCCGTGGCCGCCTGCGTGTGGACTACGAGCTGGCCGACGCCACGCCGCCCTGGGACTCACCGGACGCCGTGCCGCCGCCCCACTTCGCCGAGCACAGCCTGGATATCGGTCTGGAGCTCGTCCCGCTGGACTGGCTGACGGGCTCGATCTTCCTCGGATACCTGAGCCGGCGCCGGGACGGGCTCGGCGGCGAGTTGCCCGGAGCGGTGGACCTCGGCCTGGAGGTCGTCGGCCGCCTGAGCGAGGTGGCGTGTATCACCCTGACCGGGACGAACCTTCTGGACCAGCCGCTGTTCACCTACGCCGACGCCCCGCGGGATCCGCCGGCGCTCGGACTGGGGCTGACGCTCGCCTGGTAGCTTGCCCCCGGCCTCCGAGAGGTGGTATAGTTTTTGGGGAGATAAACCAGGGATGGCATGAGCGATCAATCCCGCGTGAGCCTGCGCGTCATCGGCCGTTGGGTCTGGAAGTTTCTGGGGTCGGTGCGCGTTTTCTTTTGGCTGGTCGTGGCGCTGGCCCTGTTGAGCCTGGCGGGGGCCCTCATCCTCCAGGCCGGCCCACCCTGGGCCTACACGACCCTCTACGGCGAGGACGGCGCCGGTTTCATCTTCGCCCTGGGCCTGGGCGACCTCTTCCATACCTTCTACTTCATCGCCCTGGAGGCCTGGACGGCCCTCGCCCTGGTCGCCTGCGCGATCAACCGCCTCCGCGTCCTCGGTGCGCGCGAGAGCGAGGAAGACCGCAATTTCACCGCCCAGCGGACGGGGAACCTCCCCGGCGAGCCGCGGCAGTTCCTCCTGGGGATTGGCGGGCGCCTGAAGCGCGCCGGCTGGCGGGTGAAGAACCTCGACGAGGATGGGTTCTACGCCGACCAGGGGCGATGGGCCTGGTGGGCCTCTCCGGTGCTGCACCTCGGGCTGGTCCTCTTCCTCGCGGCCGGCCTGGTGAAGCTCGTCGCCGGCCAGAGCGCCTACCTGGTCCTCTTCGAGGGCCAGACCCAGCTCCTCCCTCCGCGCTTCGGCGAGCCGCTCGCGGCGGAGCTCACGGTCACCGCCACCGGCTTCGACACCGTGGTGGACCCCAACTCATCCCGGGTGCTCACCTACTACACCGAGCTGTCGGTGGACGGTCCGGGAGGACTCCAGGCCCCCCGCATCGAGGTCAACGCGCCGTACACACGGGCCGGCGTTTCCTTCTACCAGAGCTTCGTGGATGAGCTGGAGCCGGCGCTCCTCTTGATCGGCGGCCGCGGGGACATCGCGTCCTACGCTAAAGGCAGGGCGGCCTATGAGACCACGCCCCTCGTCGTCGAATCGCTGGAGCTCCGACTGACGCCCCTGGAGGAGCCGGTCGCTCCAGGGGCAGATTTCGTCACCCTGGACCTCACCGACGAGCCGTCCCCCTGCCCCGGTACGCCCTGGTCCGTGGCGGTGCGCGGATACTACCCGAACCACCTCCTCGAGCCGGAGACGGGGGCGGATTCGGACGCCAACCCCGAGCCGAACCCGGCGGTGCGGCTGGACGTCTACCTCGGGGACGAGCCGGTGGCGGAGAACGCGCTGGTCTACCGGCTGCACCCCGAGTACCTCGACCCGAAGCTGGCCGCCGCCGGGGTGAAGGTCGAGCTGGGCAGCGTCCGCTGGAGCCACCGGCAGGAGCCCGCGCTCCCCGAGGGCGTTCACCCCTACCGGCTATACCCCGGGGATCCGGCCCAGGGTCTCGGGGGGACCTGGTTCAGCCTGCCCGACGGGGGCCCCGCCCTCCTCGAGGTGGACCCACCCCGCGGCCTGAAGCTGACCACCCCGGAGGGGGAGCTGATTCTCCCCGCGCCCGTGACCGACGACGGGGGAAACATCTTCGCGCTGGAGTCCGGGCTCGCCGTCGGCTACCTGAACGCGGACGCGGAGCCGATAACGGGGTTGGAGGTCAAGCGCGACCCGGGCCTCTTCCTTTTCTGGGCGGCGGCGGTCCTCGTCGTCCTGGGCGGCTGCCTGGTGTTCGCCGTACCCTGGCGACGCCTCTGGCTGCGCGTGGAGGACAGGACCCTGGCGCTCAAGACCCGCCGCCTGCCCGAGAGCGAGCTGCGCAAGTTGCTCAACCCGGAGGGGGGTGGTCCGCTGTGAGGCGGCTCCTCCCCATCATCCTCCTGGCGGCGACCGTGTCCGCCATGCCGCCCGGAGACACGCCCCGCCTGCCGGACCGCGACCCCGGCGCCGACAGCCCCCGTCTCTGGCTCGAGGTCTCCCTGCCCCCGGAACTCGAGGAGCTGGGTATAAAGGCCACCGGCAACGAGGAGGTCTTCCTCTCCTTCGCCCTTTACATCCAGGAGCTGCTCCTGGAGGGGTACACCCCGGACCACCCGGCGGCGGAGCTGGACGCGGTGCGCCTGACCCTGTGGTTCCTGACCGGCGGCGCCGACTCCGAGCCGGTGTTCCACCTGGACCCCCTCCCGGAGCTCGACGGGGAAACCATGAAGTTGGCCGAAGGGCTCGGTCTCTGTGATATCGGGGGCTTCGTCAGCCCGGTGGAGGCCCAGGGGGTTCTCGACGCGCTCGGGGGGCTCATCGAGGCCTCCGACGACGACGCCCTGCGCCGTTACGTCCGCGACCTCGGCCGGCGGATCGGCGGTCTGGCCGAATCGGCGACACTCGTGCAGCTCTGGTGGCTCGCCCCGATTTCGACCCACGACTACGTCTGGTTCAACCTGGAGCGCGGCGCCGACGCGGTGCTCATGGACGCCTCCCGGTCCTCCCTTGAGGAGGCCGTCTCGTCGGGGGACGAGGAGCTCGAGCGGGCGGTGGACACGGCCCAGGCCAACCTGGACGACCAGGCCGCCCTCTATGGTCTGGCGCGGGAGCTCGGCGCGGCGGCGCGGACCGGGGACCCGGGGCTCACCCGGGAGGCCCTGGACGCCTTTGTGGCCAGGCTGGTGCAGGCCAACGCCTGGCGCGGCGGTTACCCCGGCGGGGACTACCGTGAAATCTACGCCACCTTCCACCGGCTTCCGCTCTACGACTGGGCGCACTACGCCTACGCCTTCGCCGCCCTCCTGTTCGGCCTGGCCCTGGTCTTCAAGCGGCCGCGCATCGCCTGGCTGGGGATCGGCGCGGTGGGGCTCGGGTTCGTGGCGCACACCGCCTATCTGGTCCTGCGCTGGTTCATCGCCGGGCACTCCCCCACCTCGGGCATGTTCGAGTTCATGGCCTTTCTATCCTGGTGCGTGGTGGGGGCGTTCCTCTTCTACGCCCTCCGGCGCGACGCCCACTACACCGGACTGGGGGCCATGACCCTGGTCTTCGGCATACTGGCCCTAACCTTCATCGCCGACCGGCGGATAGTGCAGCAGCTCATGCCGGCGCTGAAGTCCGTTTGGATGACCATCCACGTCGGGCTGGTGGCCGTGGGCGAGGGGTTCCTGGGGATGGGTTTCCTCTTCGCCGTCCTGTACCTGGTCAAGTCTTACACCGCCAATCCCGAGCTGCCGGGGCGCCTGCCGCCCCTCGGCGTCATCGAGGAGCGGACGTACCGGAGCCTCCTGGCCGCCTTCCCCTTCTACACCGCGGGGGGGCTGGTGGCGGGGATGATCTGGGCCGAGGAGGCCTGGGGCGCCTGGTGGAGCTGGGACCCCAAGGAGACGCTGGCCCTTTTCGTCTGGCTCGTCCTGGTCCTCTTCCTCCACGGGCGGATGGCGAAGGGCTGGAAGGGCAGGCGCATGGCGTGGCTGGCGCTGGCCCCCTTCCTGGCGGCGGTGTTCAACCTCTTGAGCAACCTCTTCATCAGCGGTCTGCACTCCTACGCCTGAGCGCCGCCGGCGGAGGCTCGTCTTTGGTACAATAGCCGGACACGGGTGGATGGTCTTTTTTAACTCGGGGTCGAGCATGGCGTTTCGGTTTTCGACGATCACCGTTCTACTGCTCCTGGCAGCCGTCCCGATGGTCCGGGGGGCGACCCCCCTGGGTGTGGACGAGGCGGTGGAGCTTGCGCTGACCGCCGACCGGCGGGTGTCCGAAGCCGCATCCACCTACGAGGCGGCCGAGGCCGCGACACTCGCCGCCTGGGGGACTTACATGCCGCTCGTCGGCTTCACCGGCGGCTACTCGCGGAACTGGACCGGGCCCAGCAGTATGTCCTTCTCCGACGAGGACCTGGGGCTGGACTACGAGCTTCAGATTCCCGAGTCGGTGGACAACCGCCTGAGCCTGGGCGCCAACGCCACCCTCTACCTCTTCCGGGGCGGCGAGGACTTTGGGGGAATAGCCTCCGCCGGCCACGCCCAGGCCGCGGCCGCCGCCAACGTGGACGCCGTGCGGGCTCAGGTGGTCTTCGACGCCCGCAGCGCCTACGTGAATCTCTACCGGGCCGATGCGCTTTTAGCCTCCGCCGAGCGATCGCTGGACTCGGCCGAGGAGCAGCTCCGCTTCTCCCAAGCCCTGGCCGAGGTGGGCTCCATCTCCGACGCCGACGCGCTGAAGGCCCAGGCCGCCGCCGATGCCGCCGTCCTGCGCGTGATCAAAGCCCGCAACGCAGCCCGCGTGGCCGCCGCCAATCTGGCCTTCATCTGCGGCCTGGAGGTTTCCGAGGAAATAGATATAACCGAGACCCTGGAGGTTTCGCCCCGCGCGGAGAGCCTCGAGGAGGTGCTGGAGCTGTCCCGGAGCGGCTCCCCAGAGCTGCGCCTGGCCGAGGAGGGCGCGGCCGAGGCCGCCGCCCGCGCCGGGGCCGCCTCGTCCAACTACTGGCCCCGCCTCGCCCTCCAGGGAGCCTACTCCTGGTCCGAGGACACGCCGCTCCCCGCAGACCCCCTCGCGGAGGACTACAACTTCTCCCTCGGGGCGTACCTGTCCTGGACGCCCTTCGACAACTTCGCCACCGAGGCCCGGCGGGCCGCGGCGAGACTGGACGACCTCCGGGCCCGTATGGCACAGCGCGACGCGACCCGACAGCTCGAGCTGCAGCTCCGGCTGGCCCTGGTGGAGATCGAGGCCGGCCGGGAGAGCGTCGGGGTGGCGGGAACGAGCTACGAGCGGGCGATGAACGACCTGGAGCTGGCGAGAGCGCGACTCGAGCTGGGCTCCGGGACGGTGCTGGCCGCCCTCGAGGCCGAGGCCAACCTCTCCGCCGCCGAGACCGCCCTGGCCGATGCCCGGGCGGGCTACGCCCTGGCCTGCTACAATCTGGACCGTCTGTTGGGCGTGGTCCCCTGAACGTCGGGGTCGGTTGGGGGGTAAAGGGGCATTTGCCGGTCCGTGTCAGGGGAAAGGTGGGGTAAAGGGGCATTTGCCGCTTCGGTCCGCGTCCGGACGATGAGCATCACCGGAGTCGAGCCCCGCGGCAGACGACGTTTCGGCGGTTCGTCCTCTTGGGAGATGGAACGAACGGCGACGGGTTGGTTGCTCCTGTTCATCATTGTAATTCCGACTTGGCGACTGGGTTTGTCTATTTTTAAGGCAACGCGCCTGATTACAGTTTCTGTAACTCACTGAAGTAAAAACCCGACGTTTTTCAACAGGCGCCACGGAAAATTATGACCGCGACTTATAGCGCGAGACTGCTGCAGGTCATCGGCGAGAAGAAAAGCCGCGTCTGCGTGGGTCTCGACCCCCGCTACGACCGCCTCCCCGAGGAGCTCCGCCGGTCCGTGGAGGAGGCGCAGCCTACGCGGACCGGGGGCGCCCCCGCCATCGTCCGGGCCGAGGCCTATCGCCTCTTCTGCCGCGGGATCATCGAGGCGGTCGCGCCCCACGCCGCGGCGGTCAAACCGCAGCTTGCCTTCTTCGAGGAGGCCGGTCCCGCCGCCCTGGCCGCCCTGGTGGACGTCATCCACCACGCCTGCAGGCAGGGGCTCCTGGTCATCGGCGACGCCAAGCGCGGCGACATCGGCTCCACCGCCCGGGCTTACGCCGGCGCCTTCCTCGGCCCCGAGGCCCCCTGGCCCGTGGACGCCCTGACCGTCAACCCCTACCTGGGCTCCGACGCCGTGGAACCGTTCCTGAAGGAAGCGGCCGCCGGCGGGAGGGGGGTTTACCTCCTCGCGCGAACCAGCAACCCCGGTGCACGCGATTTGCAGGACCTGGAGCTCAAAACCGGCGAGCCGGTCTGGCGCGGCGTCGCCGGGCTGATCGCCCGCTGGAGCGCGGCCTACCCGGGAACGGTGGGCGCGGTCTTCGGCGCCACCTACCCCGACGAGCTTCGGGCTGGAGCGGACCTCCTCCCCGACACGCCGCTCCTCCTGCCGGGTTACGGGGCTCAGGGGGCGGGCGCCGCGGACGTCGCCTTCGCCCTCACCGGGGCGAACCTCGTCAACTCCAGCCGGGGCGTCATCTTCGCCTTCGAGAAGACCGGCGGCGACTGGCGCGAGGCCGCCGCCGAGGCGGCCCGGACGATGAGAGATGAACTGAACTCCGCTTCGGGTTCCATTTGACAAACCGCCAAGCCTACTCGGCGGACGGAGGATCAATGCGAGCGACCATCTTTCTGGCCCTCCTGTGCGTGACCCTCGCCCCGGCGGGGGAGCCCGACCTCTCGGCGGATTTTTACGCCCTCTTCGGCTCCGACTTCACCCGGGGTCAGTCGGATTACGCCGATTACGCGGGCGACGGAGACGGCCTCTACTTCGGCGACCTCCACCTCCGACCCTCCCTGGTCTGGGAGGATTTTGGCGACCTGCGGGCCGTCCTCGACGTGGACCTGGACGACGTCGCCGATCCCAAAGTGGAGCTGGCGCTCTACGAGGTGACCGCCGGAGTGGAACTGCCGCTGGTGGGCGAGCTGCGGGCCGGCGCCCACTACATCGCCCTCGGCGACGGCGGCCGGTACAACGCCGAGCTCGGCGGACTCTACCCCGAGCCGCGCATCTACGGCGCCCGGCCGCTGGGGTTGAGCCTGGGGCGCGACTTCAATGGTCTCTACTACCGATTCACCGCCGGGGTGGGGCGGACGGACGAGCCCTCCGACGACTCCCTCTTCGCCCTGACGCTGGGCTACACCGACGAGACGGTGGACGTGGCGCTCCACGTCGCGGCGGACTCCAAACCCCACGACGTGCGCAACCTCTTCTTCGCCCAGTACGCCTCCCGGGCCCCCGGCGTGCGCGCGAACTACAGGCCCGGCAGCTGGAACTACCGCGAGCAGCAGCTCGACTACGACCCGGTTACACGCAACGACCCCCTCCAGACCCTGGCCCTGGGGATGACCCTGGACGGGGGAGCCGGGGAGCAGCTGGGGTACCACCTCACCCTGGCCTACACCGCCTACGCCGACGAGGATCCATCGCTCTCCTCGGGCAACCTGACCGGCGGGAGCCACCTCTTCCTCTACCCCGAGCTCATCTTCCGCGCCGGCTGGTTCGAGGTCTACCTGGCCGGTCTGGTGGATTACTGGAAGTCCAACGACACCGACGGCATGGACGTCTTCGACGCCTACGGCACCGGGGAGCTCATCTCCTCGACCCTGGCCTATGAGGTTTACGCCGAGGGCGACTTCCGGGTGACGGACAACCTGCGGTTCGCCCTGGGCGGCGGTTACACCGAGCCCTCCACCTCGGGTCAGGACATCTCCGAGACCCCGGGCGACGACACCTTCGACGTTTCCATCTTCGCCACCCCCCGGGTGATCTGGAGAGTGGAATCGGAGCTGGCCGAGCTCGAGTTCACCCTGGGCGGGCTGTACCGGCAGTGGGCGGTGGCGCTCTACGATGTCACCGGCGGCGAGGTGGACGAGAGCCGGGAGATGACCGCCTGGCTCCGGGGCACGGCGAGCTTCTGACCCGAAGGGAGCCGGTTCGCCCAATCACGTTGGCGGACAAGGGGTTTAAACCCCTTGTTCCACCCCTTGCCTCAACATCGAGTAGAAATTTGATGAATCCCCCGAAATTTGGGATGGGCCATGATCGAAACCGGTCGCGTTTTAAGGCGCCTCGACGGGGGGCGGGTCGAGGTGGAGGTCGTCCCCGGAGCGGACTGCGGCGAGTGCAAAATCTGCGCGAATCTCGCCGGTGACGGGCCGACCACCGTCGTCGCCGACAACCCCATCGGCGCGGACGAGGGGGATTGCGTCCGGATCGAGATAGAGCCGAAGAGGATGGTCGGCATCTCCGCCCTGGTGTTCCTCCTCCCCGTCCTCGCCTTCGTCGCCGGTTACGTCCTCGTGGCGGTCTTAGTCGGCCAGGGGACCGCCGGGCAGACCGCCCTCGGCGTCGCGGGCGGGGCCGTGTTTTTAGTCCTCTCCTTCTTTCCGGCGATCCGGATCGCCCGGAACTCCAAGGCCCCCCTCGTGCGGGTCGTAGAGCGCGTGGAGACGCTCGATTGACGGAGCAATCCATCCCGCTCCGGGCATCGGGTCCACGGAGGTGCGGCCGTCCGCGTATTCCCGCAAAGAACCCCCTCCCCACGCGCCGTTTTGGCCCACCCAGGACGGCGTCTTTTCCTCATTCCCTTTTTTTTCGCAGTCCTCCCCGCGGGGGCGTCGGAACTGGCCGAGAGCTACGAGGCCGTCCCCCGGGTGGAGGTCGGCCTCACCGCCGACGGCGCGACCGCGGAGTTCCGGCTCCCCCACCGGCTGATCCTGGGCGGCAGCGAGAGTGTTCTGCGCGACGGCGTGCCGCTCGAACCCCTCGCCGACTACCGGATGGATTACACGGCGGGGATTCTCGTAATTCTCACCGGCCCCCCCCGGGTCGGGACCGTCCTCACCGTCATCTACCGCTACCTGCCCCTCGGCGGGTCCCCGACGTCCGCCGAGCCGCGGAACCTCTTCGAGCGTCCGGCCGACTACGTGGGCGCGGGCGACCACGTGAAAATCTCCGGTTCCAAGGGAGTCGGCCTCCGGCTCACGAGCGGCCAGGGGCTGGGCGTCGTCCAGTCCCTCGACGTGGCCCTTTCCGGGGAGCTCGCCTCCGGGCTCTACCTCGAGGGGGTCCTCTCCGACTCCGACCTCCCGGTGAGCGTGGAGGGGACCAGCGCCGAGTTGGAGGAGCTTGACGAGGTGCGGCTCTCGGCCTGGACCGAACACCTGCGCCTGGACCTGGGCGATTACACCGCGCGGACCGGCGGCGATACGGGGACTGACCGGTACGGTCCGGGCGAGCGCCGGCTCGAGGGCGTGCAGCTCAACCTCGACTACACGGGGTGGGGCCTGTGGGGGGCGGTGAGCCGGGCCAAGGGTCTCCCCGCCGCCAACCGCTTCAACCCCACCCCCGGCGTGTGCGGCCCCTACCAGCTCCGGGGTGATTCGGGCGAGACGAACCTGGTGCTGGTCGCCGGCTCCGAGGAGGTGTACCTCAACGGGGTGCGCCTTTCGCGCGGACTGGCCGCGGACTACACCGTGGACTACTCCCTGGGCACCCTGACCTTCAACCCCGCCCTGGCCCTCCACGCCTCGGACGAGGTCCTGGTCCGCTTCAGCTACTCCTCCCTCGGCTACCGGCGCGATTTCTACGGCGGGCGGTTCCGCCTGGGAGTGGGACCGGGCGATCTTTCCCTGGCCTACTACCACGAGGGCGACGACCCCGCCTCCGACCTCTGGGGCCTCACCGACGCCGACCGCGACATGCTCTCCCGTGCGGGGGACCGGCCGGTGAGCCGCCCCCTCTCCGGTCCCGACGCCTTCGAGTACGTGGGCGAAGGGGAGGGCGATTACGACCTGGTTTACGACCCTCAGACCGGCCAGTACTCCTTCCAGCCCTCGCCGGGAGGGGCGTACCGGCGCCGGGTCTGGACCATCCCCGCCCCGACCCGCCACCGGCTGGCGGTCCTCGGCGGGGATATACTGAAGTTGGAGGACTTCCGCCTGACCGGGGAGCTGGCCCTCTCGGACTACGACCAGAACCTCTTCTCCGAGAAGGACGACGAGGACAACGCCGCCCTGGCGGGGCACACCGAGCTCGAGTGGCGGCTTCCCCTGGACGCCGACGCCTTGAGGCTGAGCCTGGGCGGGGAGCGCCGCGAGCCCGGCTTCCGGGCGCTCATCCCGGCCGAGGACGACCCCGAGCTGCACCGGCGCTGGGGTTACGACCCCGAGGGGAGCTACCTGCGCGAGGGGGTGTCGGGGGAGGTAGCCTACGGTTTCGGCTGGGGGCCGGAGCTCTCCCTGACCGGGTCGGGACTGTGGCTCACCGGCGAGCCCGAGCGGCGCGACGCGGCCCAGCCCGGACTGGCCATGCCGCGGGGGTGGTGGCGCCGGCTGTGGGAGCTGGGAACCGGCGTGGACTGGCCCGACCCCGTGGGGCTCACCTACACCTACAGCCACCAGGAGGGACGGGCGTCGGTCGAGCCGCCGGTCACCCTCGAACCGGGCGACCCGGTCCCCACCGAGGTGACGGTGGGCGCCGAAGTCCACGACGGACGGCTGTCCCCCGATTTCGACTGGCTCCGGCCCCGGGTTTCGGTTTACACTGAGGACCGCACCGGCTCGCCGGATTACGCCCGGCGGCAACTGGGCGGCGGATTCACCCTCTACCCCACGCCCGCCCTCACGGTGGACTACGACCTGGGCTGGGGCCGCGAGCTGGGGACACTGGAGGAGGGACGGCCCGAGCTGGCCGGCTGGATGGACCACCTGGGACAAATCGCCTGGCGGGAGACAGATTGGAGGTTGTCTCTGCGCTACAGCCACGAGGACGCCTTCGATAACCGCGAAGGCGAGCTGAACCCCGGGGCGAGCGACTCCGGGCGCCTGGAGGCCGGTCTCGAGCCCTGGTCCGGGGCGCTGACCGTGGACGCAGCCTACGAGCTGGCCCGCCGCTGGAGCTACCCCCTGGTCGAGCAGTTCGTCTACGCCACCGACGGGGAGGGGAGCTACCGCCGCGAGCCGGACCCCGACGACCCCGACGGCTGGATCTACATCTTCGACCCCGGCGACCCCGAGGCGTACTACGACCGGGAGCTGCTGCCGGCCGGCGAGCCGGTGCGGGCGATAAGCGTCTCGGGGGGCGTCTCAGTGGGCCTGGCACCCTGGCGGGCCATAGAAGATGACTGGGCCAGGCTCTTCGAGCTGGAGCTCGAGGCGCGGGCTGAAGACGAGGGGGAGGGCGGGAACACACTGGACCGGGCCCTTTTCGCCGACCTCCTGGGGACCGGGACGCTCGACGGCTCGGTGTTCGCCCGGGCGGGGCTGACCCTCTTCCCCACCGCGGCGCTGGGGCGGCTGAAGGCTACTTGCTCTTGGCGCGAGGGGCGCGACCGGCGCATCATCCCCCGCGACGAGCGCTACGGCTCCCGGGACCTGGACCTCTCCGGGCAGGTAAACCCGCTGGTCTGGCTGCGGCTGTGGGGCGGCGGGAGTTTCGGGTGGGAGTGGCGGCGGGGGTCGCTGTCCTACTTCGGGGCGGGGGACACGGACCGGGACGTGGATAGCTGGCGGGCGTGGTTCGAGCCGCGGTTCATCCTGGGGGCGTGGCGGCCGCGGATTCGCGCGGCGCGCGAGGTGAGCGTGCAGACCGCCTACGCCGGGGTGTCGGAGCTGGCGAGCTGGGAGCTCACCCCGGCCTTGGAGCTGCGCATCGGCGGCCTGGGCGACCTTGACCTGTCGTACCGCTGGCGGTCGAACGAGCTGACCGGGCCGCCCACCACCGAGTCGCTGGTTTACCGGCGCCCGGGGGTGGACCACTACTGGCAGGCCTCGCTGCGGATAAGCATCCAGCATTACGCGGCGGTCACGTTTTCGTACACCGGGGAGGCCGAGCCGGGGCGGGAGACGGTTCACCGGGGGGAAATCTCGGCCAAGGTGTTCTTTTAAAAAGGCGCCCCCAACCCGACGATGAAAATGTAGGGGGGGATTTAATCCCAGCCGTTTTAGTATAGAAACAAGGGGCTTAAGCCCCTTGTCTTTTTTTTAATTCTTTCTTGCGGGTTGACGCGCCCCTTTTTATGTGCTAATTTATTTGGTGCAATTGATAAGTCCCACTCATGGAGGTCAAAAATGCGCAAGGCACTGTTGCTCGGGGGGGGGTGGTAGTCCTCCTCTTTGCGGCCCTGACCGCGTGCTCGGACGGGCTGTCGGCGGGGGATGACGACCCCTTAGCTGAAAGAGATGATTACTACGTCCACGGCACCGTCTACCTGATGAACCCTCCCAACCCTCCCATTCCGCACGAAGCCGATGTCGGCCTCCGGCACGTCTACTGTGATCCCTGGTCCACTTACATCTATACAGGTGAATCGAACGAAGAAACCGGCTATTACGAATTCCTTCTAAACGAGTTGGACACCGCTTGGTATGCCACAGACGCCTGGTTCGAGAGCGCCGCCGGTAGATGGCAGGGATCGAGTAGCGATTTCTACTGGAACAGCAGTTTACCCCAAAACTTTATACGCAACATCTACATGTATAAACAATGAGTAACCCATAGGAGGGTTACTCAATCGCTTTAAAGGAGGAAAACGGATGAAAACAATCCTACTACTTGCTGTCCTTGCCGTCTCGGCGGTCTTCGCCGGCGACGCTGTAACCATCGGGCCGGAGCCGCCCACCGAGTACAACGCCCACTGGAATCTATTCCGGGAAGGCGAGGTCCGCTGTGACCGCGAGGGCCTGGATGTTTACGGCTCCAACGACTGCGCCAACCTTTTTTACATGGGCCAGCCCATAAACCTCTTAGGCTACGACGGCGTTAGGATGAGTATCATTTACATGCAGGAGACCGCCGACTTCGGCGATTACTGCACGCTATACCTCAGCGACGAAGACTACCACTACACCCTGTCCCACACCTTCGAGGATAATGACAGCCCCGGATATGCAAACCTCATGCTCGACGACTTCTACGGCGTGAGAGACCTGCACATCTATTTCGTCTGGGTCTCCAACGCAACCGGCGTAGCCAGGGGCTTCCGCCTGTATTCCATAGAAATCACCGGCGTCAATTGGGGCGAGGGCGAATACACCAACATCTTCACCTGGGACGCCACCGACGACGTGACCGGCCACCAGACCCTCGATTTGTCCGACATGGGCGGCAACATGAACTGCCTGGCCTTCGAGTACGGCACCGACTCAGACACCCAGGGGTGGT